>Ga0272443_10000128_pt1 | contig 144025 bp, 122 predicted proteins | sample SSMAcet12_FD_193581 | JGI IMG/M metagenome (GOLD analysis project Ga0272443, IMG submission 193581) | Marine sediment archaeal communities from Little Sippewissett salt marsh, Falmouth, MA, United States - SSM-Acet-12 | ecosystem: Environmental > Aquatic > Marine > Wetlands > Sediment ... | reverse complement strand
CCAATAATTTCTGGGTAAAAACAAAGATCGTATGGGATGGAACAAATGAGCAAGGCAGACAGGTTGCTCCCGGAACATATCTGTATAAGTTAGAGCACAAAGGTCATGCGGTGGTGAGGAAGATGGTTAAGGTTAAATAAGGTTTGAAGGTTTTTTGGGTGCAAAGTAAAATATATAAAATACAAATGGAAAACTGAACCTTGGAATAGTATTTGCAAATGTTGTTTTCATCTCAGAGTCTTTTGCGGTTCTTTGCGATCTTTGCGTGGTATTATATTTCGGATCATTAGTTTTTTGTGTTTATTCGTGTTAATTCGTGATTAAGATTATTTTCGTGTTTTTTCGTGAATTTCGTGGTAAAATATTATTGATTGTAAGAAGTGTTCACTATCCTTGACATCCCATGTTAAACCCGCACAAAAAGACAAAAATTCTGTGGAGGATTGATGGCTGAAAAACTTGAATTTGGCAACATCTCAAGCGAAAAAGCTATGGAACTTGAAGAAACTTACGGAGCTCATAATTACCATCCCCTACCAGTTGTTATCGCTAAAGGAGATGGACCTTTTGTGTGGGATCCTGAAGGGAATAAATATTATGACTTCCTCTCTGCCTATTCTGCAGTAAACCAGGGTCATTGCCATCCGAAAATAATTAATGCCCTTATCGAGCAAGCTCAAACGTTAACGCTTACCTCACGAGCATTCTTTAATAACAAACTTGGTGAATACGAGAAATTTATTACCGAGTACTTTGGTTTCGAAATGGTCTTACCAATGAATACCGGTGTCGAGGGAGTGGAAACTGCAATGAAACTGTCCCGTAGATGGGGGTATGTCAAAAAAGGTATCGATGACAACAAAGCAAAGATCATTTTTTGTGAAAATAATTTTCATGGGAGAACAATTGGTGTAATATCTGCTTCTACAGACCCAGATTGCCGTAAACAATTCGGACCCTTCCTTCCCGGTATAATTCAAATTCCCTATAATGATCCTCATGCATTGGAAGATGTACTCAAAGAACAAGGTGATGAGGTGTGTGCTTTCATCGTTGAACCCATTCAGGGAGAAGCTGGTGTATTTGTGCCAGATGAAGGTTTTATCAAAAAATGTTATGACATCTGTAAGAAGCATAACGTTCTTTTTGTAGCGGACGAAATACAGACGGGGATCGGCAGAACAGGTCGATTACTTGCATGTGATTATGACAATGTCAAGCCGGATATTTTGATCCTCGGCAAGGCAATATCGGGTGGTGTACTCCCTGTGTCTGCAGTGCTTTCCAGCAGAGAGATCATGCTGACCATCAAGCCGGGTGAACATGGCTCGACCTTTGGAGGATTTCCCCTTGCCTGCGTAGTTGCAACCGCAGCCCTTGAGGTCATTCGAGATGAAGATCTTACGGAAAATGCAGATAGTTTAGGAAAAATATTCAGAAGAGAAATAAACGTTATCGATTCACCATTGATCGATATTGTGCGTGGTAAAGGACTCCTCAATGCAACGGTTATCAAACCAAAGAACGGCATCGATGCCTGGAATGTGTGTCTCAAATTAAAGGACAAAGGCATCCTTGCAAAACCAACCCATGAACATATTATTCGATTTGCTCCCCCACTCGTGATTACGGAAGACCAGCTTATGGATGCCATCGACCGCATCAAACAAGTTTTTGGTGAGATTCTATAGCACATGAAAATAGGAATTCGAAGAGAAGACAAGAGCAAGTGGGAGCGTCGTGTTCCGCTCATTCCTGAGCATGTCACACTCCTCAAAGAAAAATATGATATCGAAACAGTGGTGCAGCCCTCATCTATACGCATATTTACGGATGCTGAATATATAAAAGCGGGAGCAACAGTCAGTGAAAAGCTCTCGGACTGTGCAGTTATTTTCGGGGTAAAAGAAATTCCCGCTTCAAAATTTCTTCCATTAAGAACCTATGTGTTCTTCTCTCATGTGATAAAAGGGCAACTCTATAATATGCCTATGCTCCAGCAGATGATGGACCTGAAATGCAATCTTATGGATTATGAGAAGATCATAGATGAACAAGGAAGAAGACTGATCTTTTTTGGTCGTCATGCAGGGCTTGCAGGTATGATCGATGCACTATGGGCATTTGGTCAAAGACTTACACAAAATGACATACAAAACCCTTTCTCTTCAATTAAAAAAGCCTACGAATATCACTCACTCGAGGAGATCAAAGAACAATTCCGAAAAATAGCAAAAGAAATAACTAAGAATGGATTACCAGAGCAAGTCAAACCATTAGTGGTTGGTTTTACCGGGTACGGAAACGTTTCTAAAGGGGCTCAAGAGATGCTTGAGTGCTTTCCGGTAATTGAAATTTCACCACAGGAATTACTAATCCTTCATACGCAAAAGAATATCTCAAAACATCAAATCTACAAGGTAGTTTTCAAAGAAATAGATATTGTAAAACCAAAAGAAAAAGGACAGCACTTTGAACTTCAGGACTACTTTGATCATCCTGAAAAATATGAATCACAATTTGCACAATATATTCCCTATATTAGTATTTTGATGAATTGTATTTACTGGTCGCCAAAGAGCCCAAGGCTTGTTACGAAAGCTGACCTTAAACGATTTGCAATTTCAAATGAACAGATCAAACTCAAAGTGATTGGAGATATCAGCTGTGACATCGAAGGTGCTATTGAAATAATCATAAAAGTAACCGAACCAGATATGCCGACATTTATTTACAATCCACTTACAGATGATACTGTTGATGGTATTGAGGGAGAAGGTATTACAGTTGTAGCTCGCGATAATCTGCCCTGTGAAATACCGAGGGAATCTTCGACTTCTTTCAGTGAAGCACTTATCAATTTTATCCCACAGATCCTTGCTGCGCATCTTTCAGGATCGCTTAATCCTTTTGAACTTCCGATCGAGATACATCACGGGCTTATCCTTCATGAGGGAAATCTTACGAAAGACTTCAAATATATCGAAAAATTTTTAAAAAGAAAGGAAACTCTATGAAAAAAATTCTGATCCTTGGCGCTGGACTCGTTTCACGACCACATGTGAACTATCTCCTTGCACAGGACGATTTTGAGGTAACGGTCGCCAGCAGAACAGTAAGCAAAGCAGAAAAACTCGTGAATGGACACCATCGTGGAAAAGCAATCGAACTTAATGTGAAAGATGATGTTATGCTTGAAAATTTGATTTCCGAGCATGATCTCTCTGTGAGTCTTCTCCCCTACACATATCATGTAAAAGTCGCAAAACTCTGCATAAAGCATGGTAAGCACATGGTCACCACATCCTATGTAAGCAATGCAATGCGTGCGCTGGACGATGATGCACGAGATGCCGATGTACTGATCCTCAATGAGATCGGCGTCGACCCTGGCATCGACCATATGTCTGCAATGCGCGTGATTGATGCAGTGAGAGAAAACAACGGCAGGATAGTCAGTTTTAGGTCATACTGCGGTGGTCTGCCTGCACCTGAAGCGAATACTAATCCCTGGGGATATAAATTCTCATGGAGTCCTCGAGGTGTAGTCATGGCTGGTAAAAATCCTGCGAAGTGGCTGGATTATGGAGAAATCATCAAAGTGACCGGACCCGAGCTTTTTGCCCATCACTGGGAAGTCAAAATTCCAGAATTCGGCGAACTCGAAGGATATCCGAACAGAAACTCGGTTCCCTATATCGATCTCTATGGTATCAAAGACACAAAAACTATGTTCCGCGGTACACTACGCTATCCCGGCTGGTGTGCCACTATGAAGAAGATCGTGGATCTTGGACTGCTGGATGATGAAAAAGAATATGACCTTACAGGTTTGACCTATGCGGATTGTATTGAGAAATTTGTTACTGTGAAAAAGCATAAGACCCTCAAAAAAAATTTAGCAGCACAGTGGGAACTTCCTGTCGATGCAAATCCGATCTATCGTGTGGAATGGCTTGGTTTGCTTAATGATAATGAGATCGGTCTTGAAAAGGGAACCGCAATGGATGTGTTCTGTCATCTTCTCGATCAGAAGCTTCTGTATGGACCTGGTGAGCGTGACCTGCTGGTCCTGCACCATGAATTTAAAGCAGAATTCCCTGACAAGAATCAATTCATTACCTCGACAATGATCGATTATGGTATACCAAACGGTGACACATCGATGTCCAGAACAGTTGGACTCCCTGCAGCCATTGCAGTAAAGTTGATCCTTCATGGCGAAATCCAGGAAAAAGGCGTGAAAATTCCTGTCGATCCTGAGATATACCTGCCTGTACTCGATGAACTCAAGAATCAAAATATCGAATGTGTGGAGCGGTTCAGGGATATTCCCAAATAAGGTCTGACCTATCAGCATCATCTGATTCTTTTCGTAGATCACATAGAATTTTTTCAACTCTCGAAAGATTCCGTGGATGTTCGAATTGTTATTATTAACGGGCAGATGGTGAATGAGATACATAGTAATTACGAGGAATAGAAAACGAGGGGTTTGTATGGAATGGAATATAGTAAAAATAGCAATGAAGCTGGGAGTGAGTTGTATTATGTGGTGGCGAAGGAATGAGTTGAGAAAATAAATGAAGAAATAATGAAAAAGTCAAAGCATGCATACTCGCAAAATTTAGGTATTAAAATCTTAGAGAACCATGAATAAAAGATTTTCAGGAGATTATCTATAAATTATTTTGACCAAAAATTATTATTAATCTTTCTCTTGTATTAAACTGTCATTAATCTGAAAATTTCTGGTAGTATGCCAACTCCTTCTTTTTTTATTGACATAGTATGTATATTTCTCCTTTTTGCTTTCCATAAGGAATGAAAATGGATTATCTAAGAAAATCTGAAAAAGAATTAACATTACGGAAATATGCATTAAATATCAGACGAATTTACCTGCATTTTATCAAGAATTTCTTATCCAATAATGAAAAAGAAGACATCATTGATCTATCTCAAAATGAAATCCGTGATTTTCTTGTTGATTATATCGATAACAACAAATGCTCTCAGTCCACGATTTCTCAATATATCAATTCAATTAAATTCCTATATAAAAAGGTGTTGCACCAACCCAGAACAGTTTATTCACTCCCCAGACCTAAAAAAACTAAGAAATTACCGAAAGTCATGAGTCAACAGGAGATAAAAGAACTGCTTACTGTAATTTCTAATATCAAGCACAAAGCTATTCTGCATTTAATTTACTCTACTGGTATGAGACTGAATGAATTGATCAATCTGAAAATTGAAGATATCGACAGTGATAGAATGCTGGTACATATAAAAAGCGGAAAAGGAGGTAAAGACAGAACGACAATACTGGGAAAAGCATGTTTGAAAAACCTGCGGGAATACTATAAACTTTACAAACCTCAAACATGGTTATTTGAAAGTACGAAAAAAGGAAAAAAATATTCCGCCAAATCCGTGCAGAGTATTTTGAAAGCTAATTTGAAAAAGGCCGGAATTAATAAGAATTTCACTGTTCACTCTTTAAGACATTCTTTTGCAACTCATCTTCTTGAATCAGGTTATGATATACGAACAATACAGGAATTATTTGGACACAAAAATGTGGAGACTACTATGATTTATACCTATGTGATTAATCAAGGTGGTAAGGGTGTAAGAAGCCATGCCGATTTTTAGTTTAGGTTGCCAATATGAGCAACATATACAAAACGATAAACAAGTAGAAAAGATGATTAAGTTCAATAATAGTAAAAAAATAACAATTAATAGGCAACATAGATTAGGTAGTCATGAGAAGCAACCTTTGCTTTTTTCATTAGTACACCTAATCTTATGTAAGGCGAAAAAGCATCCATCTTTCTTCTATTAAATTTAGTGAGTTTTGGAGACACTAAAATGACAAAAGTTGATCGGCATTCAAGTAATTATCAAAAAGAAAGATCAACCTATTCTAACTTTATAGACTCTCACGAAAAAAATGTGATACGCTATAGAGGAAATAATGTGGAATACTATTTTTGTGGAAGTGGTGAGCAGGCCATTCTCTTACTTCCACATATATCAAGTTTAATACCCTCTGATATGGCTTTTAGGAATATTTTAGAATTTGAAAAACGTCTTAAGGTGATAGCACCTGATTTAGCGTATAGTAACGATCTGAATGAACTTGCTGAAACCTTTTGCCGGATATTAGAAAAAGAAAATATCGATGAGGTTATACTGTTTGGTCAATCTGGCTCAGGTATAACAGCACAAATCTTTTTTAGAAGATATCATCCTAAAATTAAGGCAATGATATTGATAAATACTGTAGCACCAAAAAGTGAAAGGAATAAGAAGTGGGCTTCCATTTTGATAAAACTCACACCTGCGATTGTGTTAAAATCAGTAATCAAGAAGAAGATGTCAAAATATTTCAAATCAGATAAACTACCCAAGGAATTGTTAGCAAGATTCATGTTTACACAGTTCTTACTAAATAAATCGCTTAAAGAACGTTTTTCGAAAAGGCGATTACTATTAGAAATTGATAATATTTTTGAGTTTAATAATGAAGGATTTTGGAATATTGAAAAGCTAAGAGGTTGGCGTGGCAAGGTCTTAATTATTACATCAGAAGATGATCCAGGATATGAAGATAGTAAATTGTTGAAGCAACATCTTCCTAACTCAGAACTTTATATCTTTTCGGCAGATTATGGCCATCTAACTCCTGCAGTAAAGGCAGATGAATTTAAAAAAGTAATAGGTGACTTTCTAAACAGATTAGGATAGAATAATTATTACTATAGATAAAGAAATTCTATATTCAATTGGTGTTACACCGCCTAACTATGTTTCCAGCCGACCGAAAACGCACTGTGCGAATCCTATTGGCTGAATGTCCGCAGGCAGTTATTTAAAAATTCAAAAGTTCAGTACGCCACATGTTTTCGGCGGCTGAAACTGTCGTTAGGCAAAAAAATGAAAAATAGAGGTAGAATAAATCAGTGATGAGAAAAAATGCAGTAATTATAGGCAATTCTGATGGCATCGGTTTAGCAATCACGAAAGCTTTACTCGACCAGGATTGGTATGTCTTCGGGATTTCAAAAAGCCAAGCAAACATTTCAAACAAAAATTATGAAACCTACATTGCCCATGTTCAAAACGATGATTTTACCAATGCATTCGATTCGATCTTAAATGAAGTGGACACTGTTGATTTGTGTATCTATTGTGCGGGTATCGGAGAACTGTTGGATTTAAATACTTTTAACAATGAAGAATTAGTATTTCAGGTCAATCTCTTGGGATTGGTGAAAACAACGAAAAAAGTAATCCCGAAAATGATCCAAACGGGCCAAGGTCACTTTATTGGCCTCTCAAGCGTTGCAGATGATATGTTGTCTTCTGAAGCCCCAAGCTACCATGCATCAAAAGCAGCTTTCTCAAAATATCTTGAAGGACTAGCTCTCGCATTGAAATCAAAAGGTATATATGTAACAAACATACGATTTGGCTTTGTCGATACAAAAATGGCAAAGGGTGATGTAAAACCATTTATGATGAGTGTAGATCGTGCTAAAGATCATCTGCTTAAATGTATATCTCAGAAACCGATTCGTTATACCGCACCAAAAATCGTCATACCACTTGTCAAATTCAGAAGTTTGATGCTTCGATTGAAAACTTTAATCTAAAATAAAAAACTTATGCCAAGCGGATAAAACCTGACAATCAGATGTTGAACAAAAAAATGCCTAATCTTTTGCTACACGTCGCGCGTGAGTAAGGCATTGTGTAAGAAATTTAAAAAACCAGAACCACTTGTAATAGTTCGAAAGATACACATTATATTCAAAAAAATTGACGCTAAAATCCATTATCATCAAGATTTAGTATGAATCTAATAACAACAAGGATATCCTATGAAGAATATTGAAAAAATAGTTTTGATCATTGCCATCATTTTGGTTGTCTTCGCTCTTGCATTATATTTCATTACATTTGGTGACGGAACATTCTCGGACAGCAAAGCAGAATGGGGTTCTTTCGGTATGTATTTTAGCGGACTTCTTACCCCACTTTTCCTGCTCATCATTATCTTTTTGATCTTTAATGTCATGAAGCAGGTGCGTGAGATCTCTTCTGAATCTACGAAAATCGAGAAAAAATTCCAACGTCAGTTCAAAAAGCAAACCACCTATATGGAGCCCTCTGCCGATGTGGTCTATTACCTCCAGATGAAGGATGATCGACTCTATTCGATCGTCGAAAATATCGGTAACCAACCGGCATTCAATATCACGATAGAATTTGAGTTCGAAGATGAGGTGGATGAACGTATTTCCAACAACCTCATTCCTCTTGCCGAGATCAGCTACCTTGCTCCTGAACAAAAGAGCGGTGCTGTGTGCGGTGTTATTGATGAATCGGGCGGTTATGCAATATCTGAACACACGGTTCGTATGAAGTATAAACCAAGCGAAAAAAGCAGAAGGATCATCAAAAAAGAATTCGTGATCGACAAGAACATTCTCAATACTCTCGTCCCCGAGAAATCAGTGGAAGAATCAATTCAGAACCTTACTGAAAACATTAAAGACCTTGAGCATAAGATACAGGACAATGAAGAATCTGAAGAAAAAGAAAAGGTTACTAAAACCGTTATTACAGAACCAGAACCCGAAGATGACCTTTCGATCCGCAGACCAGAAAAAGTAATGGTGACCGAGGAATATAGCGAACCTGATGAAGAGCCCGAGGAAGAACCGGAAGAAGAACCCATTGACATCGAGGAACCTGAAGAGGAAGCAGAAATAATAGAGGAAGCTCCAGAAGGCGAAGAGATACTTCCTCCAGAGTCAGAAGAAGAGCCAGTTGAACCTGAACCAGAAGAAAAAGAACAAAAGAAAGAGGAAGAGGAAAAAACTGAAGAGAAGGAAGAAAAAGAAGAGAAGAAACCACTCAAACGAGACAATTTTGATAATCCCTTCCTTGATGATTTCTAAAATTGTACGACATTATACTAAAGAGCCGGGTTCGAGGACTCGGTTCTTCTTTTATTTATAAAGATGACAGTAACCGAAACAGCACCTTACATCTAATTTTCTAAGGGTAAACTAGAATATGAAAAAATTATTTTCTCTGCTATTTATTATACTAATACTAACTACAATGAGCATGGCTACAGAAATTTTGGACAGTCTCTTATTAGAGTTAGAAAAAACATCAGGAAAAAATAAAATTCCTATTCTGCTATCAATTAGTAATATTTATGAAATGGGAGATGTAGATAAGGGATTATCTTACGCTACTCAAGCACTAGATATAGCTCGGGAAATTGACGATCAAGATTTAATCATTAGTTCAAATATTAATATTGGTCAATTACATATACGTCTTGGTAATTATGATACTGCAGAGGAGCTATTGTTAGAAAGTGAAAAATATCTAAAAAAAAATAAAAAATATCATAATCTAAGTACTGTTTATACTAATCTTGGTTTGCTGTATCGAGAAAAAGGTGACTTAGATAACTCTCTTGATTATTATAATAAAGCCTTGCAGCTTAAATCAAAAGAAGAAGATCCTTATGGATATTCCACATGCCTGGGTGGAATTGGATTAGTCTACTTCGATCGTGGGGAGTATGAAAAAGCCAAGGAAATTTTTTTTGAGTCGATTGAAGTTGGAGAAAAGTCAAAGGGGAAAAAACCTATATTATATGCTTATAATAGTCTTGGACTTATTTATCGTCAAAACGGTGAATATAATAAAGCATTGGAATATTACACAAAGGTTCTGAAAACTTCAAGAGAATTAGGACTTGATCTACTCGTTGCATCAGCTTATAATAACATTGCAAACATTCACTATATGATTGGTGAAAAAGACCTTGCCATTCAAGATCTTCATGAAGCATTGACGATATATCAAAACATCGAGAGCAAGGTCAATATTGCAAGAACCTTGAGCAATCTGTCGATACTTGCTCAAGAAGATGAAGACTGGGAAAAAGCAATCGATCTTTTAGAGCAAGCACTCCAGATGAGGTTGGAACTGGGGAACAGATTTGAAATCGCAAATTCCTACCATAACATTGCAAGTTTGTATGAGAAAATTAAAAATTATACGCGCGCAATAGCATACTATGAAGAAGCATATAGGTTATATCAGGAAGCGGATAACAAACAATATCCTGTCATAATGATCAGTAATATCGGCTATCTGTATCTTATGATGCAAGAATATGAGTTAGCTCTGGAAACACTCAACCAAGCGTACAAACTTTCAAAAGAGCAAAATCACATCAGCTCTCTAAGCACTATCACCTCATATATTGCAACGATTTATGAAATAAAAGAAGATTATAAGAGTGCATATACCTACTTGAAAGAGCATAGTACTATTAAGGACTCATTAAACCTTCTTGCCAGTACAGAACAACGTAATGAACTACGAGTTCATTACGAAACAGAAAAGAAGGAACAGGAGAACCAAATTCTGACACAATCACTTGCAATATCTCAACTAGAAAAAAAACAGCTGACCTTTATTTTGATAGGAACTTTTATTCTGCTGGGGATCATCATCTATTACTTCATTTCCCGGGTGAAGATAAATCATAAACTCAAGCTTGTAAACAAAGATCTGGAAATCGCGATAGAAAATGCCAATCAGGTTCGTGAACAAATAGCACTTGTTAATAAAATCATGCGGCATGATCTGACAAATAGTTTTGTGGTCATAAAATCTGCACTGGAACTGTATGATGAAAGTGGTGAAGAAAACATGCTGAAAGAAGCTGCAAAAAGATGTGATACGAGCCTTGATCTCATCAAACAAATGCGTACACTGGAAATTGGTAAAAAAGATGCAGGTGAACATACATCAATTGATATCAAGCAACTCATAAAGAAAATTACCAAGGACATCACAGAACCAAAGATCAGCATCACCGGTAACTCACACGTTCTGGCAGATGAAGCACTGGAATCTGTATTTCTTAACCTTATTGATAATGCTCGCCAGCATTGTCAGGCATCGCAAATCACTATTTCAATTGATGAATCTCTTGAATTCGTTTCCATTACATTGTCTAATAATGGCAGAGCAATAGCACCTGAACTGGAAGATAGAATTTTTGAAGAAGGCATAACCAGCGGCTTGGAAGGTCATACAGGCATGGGATTGTTTCTGGTTCGGCAGAACATTAATAGATACGGCGGATCAATACTACTCACAAAAAATAAAGAGCATAATGTAACCTTTAAGATCAATCTAAAAAAAGCACCTACTGGCTAGCTATTCTGCCAAGCAAATGGATAGAAAAAGCACTCAGAACAGAAAGATAGTCAGTGTAATTTCGATGGGGGCGCATGGGTTCTTACTCTGGTTGCAGTATTGACCTCGAATTCCGTTGCAATTCTTGCAGATTTTGTGAATTCGACACTGCAAATTCTGTCTGTTGGTCTGGCATGGTTTGTCTATATCAAATTTTCATCACGAAAGAATCCCTTCTTGAATTATGGTCCTGGAAAAATAGAAAGCATCACTTCCATTGTAATTGGACTTGTTTTTTTCATATCAATCGTGAGGTTTTCTATCGTTGCTGTTACGCGATTTCTGAATCCCGCGCAGGTTAGTGGAACAGGGGTTTGGATTATTCTAATTTTTGCATTGATATTTTCAACCTCCAATGCGTATCTCTTTTTTAAGACCAGAAGGGAATTTAAAGCAACAGGTAAGTCACATCTTGATGGTGAATCTCGCATATACCTTGTGAAGGCAATCTCAAATTTTGGTTTTTTCTTTTCAGTTTTGATCAGTGCATTTGCTCCATTCAAAGGTGCAGTGTATTTCGATCCCGGCTTTTCATGCTTGATTATCGTTCTTATGTTTATTAATATGATCCAGTTTTCAAGAAGAATCTTCCCACGCTTTTTGATTATGCAGTCAGCGAAGCAGCTCAGATGGAAGTCACCAAAAACCTCGCAAAGCATTTTGATCTTTATGAGCATTACGGAGGCATGAGGAGCCGGCACTCTGGCAGCAATATCTATATATATATCTTCCTCAGATTCAACAGATATCTCACAATGGGTGAAGTACTTCAACACATACATATCATCGAAAAAGATATACAGCAATCAGTGCCCAACTCAGAAGTTAACATAATCTGCTCTGATGAAAGAAAAAGGGGAGATATTTGATTGTAAAGAATAATGAATAACGAATGGCGACTAGAGATTTAAGAAATTAGATTTAATTGCCCCGAGATTTATTTCGGGGATCGCAATAATACTAAATACATTCGGTTTTAACCCTAAATGAGGACTAAAGTCCAGTTTTTGTAAGATATCACTGTCCACGACTTGAAAGTCGTGGCAATGCAAATCGTTTGTCATTCTGATGCCGATTCATCGACAGAAGAATCTCCCTGATTTAGAATATTCAATGCTTTGTGAGATTCCCAGACGAATAGGGATCCTTGGCTTCTACGCTTCGGTTAACAAAAGGAAAATCCTTTTAAAACCAGCTTTTTTTACCAGAAAGCTAATCTAACACAGTATTTTTATAATCAAACGTAACTTTTCTATTTTCCTTACTATTCACTTGCTTTGAATAACGATGTTGTTGAGAATGCATGATTAGCAACATGCGTTACTAAGAGTTTCGTAAAACTTGACACCTACTCTGCAGAGAATCCTTCATTCCAAACCTAAGGAGATCACCATGAAATCATATGAAGATCAACGCATTTTCCTTACCTGCGATCTGGAACCTATGCAGGATTTCCAGACGGATCAACATAAAAAATTACTTCAACCACCTCTGGAAAAACCCATCTCAAATCCAAACAATCTTATCACGCTTCCTGCAGTTGAAGATCTGGTGAATCCAAGCACGGATCTGTTTGAGATCATTAATCAAAGAAAATCAAGACGTAACTATTCCGACGATTCTATAGATCTCGAGCATCTTTCATTCCTTCTCTGGTGTACACAGGGAGTAAAAAAAGAATTTGATCGTGGTGCAAACAAGATTACTTTCCGCACAGTCCCCTCTGCTGGAGCACGGCATCCCTTTGAGACCTATCTTGCAGTACTAAATATTGAAGGACTCGAGCCAGGTATGTACCGATATTGCGCCCTGGAACATACACTCGAATTCCTCCATAAGGTGAATGATCTTCCATCCAGAACCGTTGATGCATGCCTTGGCCAGGAGTTCGTACGACAAAGTGCAGTAGTGTTTTTCTGGAGTGCAGTTCCCTACCGTTGTGAATGGCGTTATGGCTTTATGGCTGTCAAACTCATTCTGTTGGATGCGGGTCATGTGTGCCAGAATCTCTACCTTGCAGGAGAAGCCCTCTCGCTGGGAGTATGCGGTATCGCTGCATATCATCAACAAAAATCAAATGAACTTGCACGGATTGATGGCAATGACGAAATGATCGTATACATTGCATCTGTCGGCAGATTATCATAAAGGAAAAAAATGAAAAATTGTATACTCTACACTACCAAACACGGCAGTACAGAAAAAACAGCAAAAATGTTGAAAGAAAAGTTACACGCGCAGACCGATCTCATCAATCTCATGCACAAAAGTGATCCAGACATCTCTATCTATGATACGATCATACTCGGCGCTTCGATCTATATCGGGAAGATACAGAAGAAGATGGTCAAATTCATAGATAACAATCTTAAGGTACTTCTTAAAAAGAATATTGCGCTGTATATTCTAGCAGGTGAAAAAGATAAGCCAGAAGATACTTTGCATAAAGCATATCCAGAAACGTTGCTCTACCATTCCTTCTCTAAGGGATATTTCGGCTACGAAATGATACTCGATAAAATGAATTTCCTCGAAAAAACAGCAATGAAAGCCATGAAAATCACAGAAAATAAATCTGAGATATTGGAAGACGCCATTCAGAAAATGGCGAATGAGATCAATAAACTATAGAAAGTTGACATGAATGACAAAACCCAATTATGAAGATGGCTCTATAATCAATCTGGTCAGTAGTATTACTACTGCTTTTGGAGTAAAAGAGTCTGGGCATAAACCTTTAAAAGACGTAGATCTCTCCTTAATTTCAAACAGACAAAATATTATTTTTATCATCATTGATGGTCTTGGTTACAATTTTATCCAAGGAGAAAAAGAAACATTTCTCTCTAAGAATATCATTAGAAAATGTACCTCTGTTTTCCCATCAACTACTGCTACTGCCATTACATCATTTTCCACGGGACTATCACCTGCCCAACATGCAGTAACAGGATGGTTTGTTTATCTCAAAGAACTTGGAGTAGTATCCGCAATCCTTCCATTCAAACCACGTTATGGAGGAGGTCCTTTTAGCTCCGCAGAAATAACCGCAGAACAGATATTTAATCGAAATTCTATCTTTGAGTCTATACCAAGAAAATCTTATATGCTGACTAATGACACAATCATTGATTCTGATTATACGATTTTTTACAGCAAAGGTTCTGTGCGGGTTGCATATGAAAGAGATAATATGGAAAGCTTCTTTAAAAACCTCACCACCCTGGTTACAGACATTTCAGGAGAGAAATTCATATACTGTTACTGGCCAAGCTTCGATACTCTGGCGCATAAGAACGGCATTCATTCTATACAATGTAAAAAACATTATGAATCCTTTGCAGAAGCTCTTGAGAGGTTTTCCTGTGATATTGGTCATACCGATAGTATTATACTTGCGACCTCAGATCATGGACTTGTTGACTCGACAAAAGATGAGATAATTTATTTTGATGAGCATCCAGTTTTGAGAGACTGCCTGATATTACCCCTCTCAGGCGATCCAAGAGCTGCATACTGTTATGTAAAACCGGATCGGACCGAAGAATTCGAATCATACATCCGGAATAATCTCAGTTACAAATGCTCTCTTTATAAGAGTCGAGATCTTGTTAAAGAAGGTCTTTTCGGACCTGGAGAGCAAGATTCACGACTCTCTGATAGGATTGGTGATTATGTATTCATTCCTTCATACAACTACGTGGTTGCAGACTCTATAATAGGAGAAAAACCACATCCTTATATAGGACACCACGGTGGATTAAGCGAAAATGAGATGTTTATCCCATTGCTCCTGATCGAACCGTAGAGTTATACAATGAGTAATGACAACACTCCCACATTAAAAAATCTAAAACAAAGAATAATTCATAAGAAAGACGGAGAGGAATTTGAAATCCCACCAGAAGGTTCACTTGGCTTACTCGCACTAGGCGCAGTTGGCATTCAGTTATGGAGAAAGAAACAACGGGAAGTGAACTACAAGAATCCCAATGAAAATGTGATTATTAAGAAAAAGGAAGAGAAGAAAAATAAGAGCTCTGATGAGTAAGAAATTCACCAAGAAAGTTCTACTTATCGGCTGGGATGCTGCAGATTGGAAAGTAATTCATCCACTTATTGATGCAGGTAAGATGCCCGCACTTGAAAAGTTCATCAATAACGGCATAATGGGTAATCTTGCAACCCTCGATCCTCCACTCTCCCCCATGCTCTGGACATCTATTGCGACCGGAAAGACCGCAGACAAACATGGCATCCTTGGATTTACCCAGCCGGATTCTGAAAATAAGCAGATACGACCTGTCCTTTCTACTTCTCGCAAAGTAAAGGCGATCTGGAATATCCTTATGCAGGAAGGATATAAGACAAATGTTGTGGGATGGTGGCCCAGCCATCCAGCAGAACCGATCAATGGCGTGTATGTTTCAAATTTTTACCATAAATTAGATAAGATACCTCTTCGAGCACCGAGAAAATTTGCACGGGATTGCATTTATCCGAAAGATCTTGAGCAAATATTGATGAGTCTGCGTGTGCATCCTGGAGACCTGACTTTTGCACACATCTTACCCTTTGTTCCAGACGCAGCAAAGATTGACCAGGATAAAGACAGACGACTCAACGGTATTGCCAAGATCACTGCAGAAGCAGCAACCGTTCACGCAGCGGCAACGTGGATCATGGAGAACACAGAATGGGATTTCATGGCTGTGTATTATGATGCAATCGACCACTACTCTCACGGCTTTATGAATTTCCATCCTCCTCGCATGAAACATATTCCAAACGAACTCTATGAACGATACAAATGTGTCGTTGAAGGTGGTTATATCTTCCATGATATGATGCTTGAACGGTTGATCGAACTTGCAGGACCTGATATAACGATCATGCTTGTGTCCGATCATGGGTTCCATTCTGACCATCTCCGTCCGAAGAGAATTCCCAAAGAACCAGCTGGACCTGCTGCACAACACAGGCCATATGGGATCATTTGTATGAACGGACCGCATATCAAAAAAGATGAATTGATCTTTGGTTCCACACTTCTTGATATAACACCAACCATTCTCACGATGTTTGGCTTGCCAATTGCTAAGGATATGGATGGGAAACCATTAGCACAGGCTTTAGATGAGACTATCCAACTGGATATTATTGAGAGCTGGGAAGATGTTGAAGGTGACTGCGGCATGCATCCCTCTGATGAAAGGAAAAATCCCTGGACTGAACAGGATGCCTTAAACCAGCTCATCGCACTTGGCTATATTGAACCTCCCGAAGATGATGAGAAAAAAGCAATCGAAAGAACAGTAAATGAATCCCGGTACTACCTTGCGAGAGTACTTATCAATTCCAATAAGCTACAGAAAGCGATTCCAATTTTGGAACAACTCGTAGAACAGAATCCCGAAGAAACACGCTACAAGATGAGGTTAGTACAATGTTATATGGATATCGGTAGGATAGAAGATGCACGCACGATCGCAGATGAAGTAGTTAAGAAAATTGATAAACCAATGCCGTCGATCGATCTGATGTATGGAAGATTGTTCCTTGCAGAAGACAATACCGAAAAAGCAATTGAATATTTTAAAAAGGCAGAGGATTCTGATTCAAGCCTGCCGGGATTGTACCGTCATCTTGGTAATGCGTACCTGAAGCTAAAAAAAATCCAGGAAGCTCAGCAGGCATTCGAAAAAGCACTTTCTATTGATGGTGACAATTCCCTGTGCCATTACGGACTCGGTATCGCATGTTACAGGCAGAAAAAATTCATGGAAGCAGCTGATGAATTCCTGAATGCTGTTGGGTTGACCTATTTCTTTCCTTTCGCTCATTACTTTCTTGGAGAATCACTTATTCAGCTTGGATATTTTGAACGAGCTACAGAAGCATTTGAAGTTTGTGTTTCACAATCTCCGGGAATTGAAAAAGCTCATCTCCGCCTTATAAATTTATATAAGGACCATCTTGATCAACCAGATAAAGCTGATGAACATGAACGGTTAGTAATCGAGAAACTAAAAAAACAAAGAAAGAAGAAATGATCACTATTGTCTCCGGCTTACCCCGAAGTGGGACTTCCCTTATCATGCAGATGCTCGAAAAAGGTGGTATGGAAATCCTTACTGACAATGTGCGCAAAGCTGATGAGAGCAATCCGAGAGGGTATTATGAATATGAAAAAATGAAATCACTTCAGCGTGACTCCTCCTGGTTGGTTGAAGCGGATGGAAAAGCAATCAAGGTCATTGCACAACTTCTTAAATATCTTCCTCAACAATTTGAGTACAAAGTAATTTTTATCGAACGAAATATTAAAGAGGTGCTTATCTCGCAGCAGAAAATGCTTGAGAAACTTGGTCAAAAACATCCTTCCAATAATGATATCTTATCAAAGGTCTTCCAAAAGCAGATTGCTGACACACAGAAATGGCTTGAACGACAAAACAACATTTCATCACTTTTTCTTTCATATACCGACGCACTATTTGAGCAGAGAGCAACAGTCGAAAATATTACCTCATTCCTTGGCTTAGATTTAGAAATGTACGCTATGATAAACGTGATTGATCAATCTCTGTATCGTGAACGTGTACAAATCAAATAATATTTTCGTTGATAATATTGACAACAAATCAAAGAAACGCAACATTTTTTCAAACCTATGATCAAGAGGTAGCAATATGAAAAACAAAATTTCATCAACCTCAAAAGAAGTACAACTAAAGAAACGACTTATAACTTATTCTGTCGCAGCGGGCGTTGCCCTGACTATTGGAACGAAAGCTCATACTGAGATACGCTATACAGATATCGATCCTGATAAAGTGATTCCTCAGGCAGAAAACTTTAAAACCAGTGACGTTCTCCTGGATATGAATAATGACGGAACACCTGAATTCAAGATATTCCAATCATACTCATACACGTATTATTTTTATTACCTGTACTCTTATAATTCAGTAAGATTGGAACCAGTAAATGATGGGCTCTCTGTGATAAATGCGACTGGAGATAATAATTATGTTGCCGCACTCAATTCAAATGACCTTATCTCGAGTCAACAAAACTTCGGTACACATCATCTCCTCGGTGGATTATCCTATTATGAAACGTCACCCATTGGTCAGTGGCCTGATATGGGAAGTCGTTTCATGGGAGTTAAATTCAAGATTGGTGAAAACATTCATTATGGCTGGGTTCGGTTACGTGTTCCTCGTAATTGTGAAAACTTCACTGTTATTGATTTTGCGTATGAGGATGTTCCGGGCAAAGAAATAAAAGCTGGTCAGAAAGATTATTCATCACAAGAAGAACAAGAATAACATAGATTTACGAAACAACATGGAGGACATGTGAAAATGGGCTTTATATTTAGCAGCTTTTTCTGGGGAGCAGTCATTATTCTCTTCGGACTCAGTATCATTCTTAATGCGATATTTAACATAAAAATTCCTGTCTTTTCAATCATCATCGCAATGATTTTTATCTGGCTCGGATTGAAAATTCTCTTTGGAGCTTTTGGTGTAAAAACATCCCGAAATACCGTCGTCTTCTCCGAAGGGTCTCTGAAGATTTCCGAAACTAATGAGGACTACAATGTCGTTATGGGTAGAGGTACTATCGATCTGACTGAGGCCGAGATCAAGGATGATATCCAGAAAATCGAGATCAATGTGGTTTTTGGCAAAGCTGACGTGAAGATTGATTCCAGCCTACCTATGACTATGAAAGTCTCATCTGTTTTTGCCAGCGCGCATATGCCGGGAGGTAATGTCGCAGCGATAGGTAATAACACGTATGCGACGCCAAATTACAAAAAAGACATACCTCATCTTGCAGTCAAAGCCGATGTCGTGTTTGGGGAACTCAATATAATTGATGTCGCATCAAAGGGAAATAAAGAAAAAGAATTCTAATCATCATTTTTATTTAGTCCCTTTGTAGAAAAATCATACTTTTATTATACGCTTACTACAACTTTTATTGACAGAGTTTGTTACTCACAATTTTTTGCTTTCCCAACAAAGAAACTATGGAGGCATCTATGCTTTCTTTTGATAACTGTAATGATGTACAAAAATTCATACAAGAAAAGAAATTGTATTTCGTGTCCTTTTATGTTCCCGATATCGAAGGACGATTAAGAAATGTCACAATTCCTGCACATAATTTTTCTAAAAATATAATGGAGAATGGCATCGGATTTGACGCCTCGAATTTTGGATTTGCTAATGTAGAAAGTTCGGATATGATTTTCAAACCTGACCTGCATTCTGCTTTTATCGATCCTATTGACCCTGAATCTAAGATACTGTATTTTTTCTGTGATGTCTTTGATGCGAAGACTGGTGAAAGCTTCTCTCAGGATCTCAGACATATCATACAGAAGGCATTGAAGGCATTAAGAGAAGAAGGAATTGCTGATGAAGTACAGGTCTTGATCGAGCTTGAATTCAATATCATCGACCAGCTCTTCAGTATCATGAATAAACGGGAGATATCGTACAAGCTTGAATGCAGTGAAATTCCCAGTCCCCCGACCGGAGAGGAGATCTATAGGATCGCAGAAAATCGTGGTTATCATCGTTCCGAACCAAATGATCACCTTTTCAAAATAAGAAATGAAATTGTGCTTGCCCTTGAAAAGCTCGGGATCGGTGTGAAATATCACCATCATGAAGTCGGGGCATCACAGGCAGAGATCGAATTCAAGTTCGGTCCGGTTGAAAAAGCAACTGATGCAACGGTCCTTGCAAAAAGCATCAGCCACAGAATTGCACAGAAGAATGGAAAGGTCATTTCTTTCCTTCCCAAAGTAATTCCAGGTGAAGCAGGAAATGGCATGCACATCCATATGTACCTTAAAAAAAATGGAAAAAATATCTTTAATGATGAAAAGGGACTCTACAAACTAAGCCAAACAGCCCTATATTTTATCGGTGGCATACTTCATCATTCCTCATCACTTTCCGGGCTCACAAATCCAACCTCAAATTCATATCGTCGCCTCATAGCTGGTCTGGAAGCTCCATCTAAGGCTGTTTTTGCAGAAGGAAACAGGTCTGCTGCTATAAGAATTCCCAGCTACATCAAAGACCCCGAAGAACGAAGATTCGAGTTCAGACCTACTGATGCGACCTGCAATCCCTACCTTGCTTTTGCAGGACTTATCATGGCTGGACTGAACGGCATCAGAAACAAGATCGATCCGCGGGAAAAAGGATTTGGTCCTTTAGAGACAAATCTTTATAAATTATCCATTGAGGAATTGAAAAAAATCCCATCATTTCCAGACACGCTTGAGTTTGCGTTGCATAGCCTGAAGCATAACCATGAATTTCTCACCTATCAGGATGTATTCCCAGAGGATCTCCTTCATAAATGGATCCGGGTCAAGCGCAAGGATCTTGATGATATGAGAAAAATCCCACATCCATGGGAGATCGCACGATATTATGATTTGTAAGACGTTGGGAATAAGATATAGGGAGAAGGGATTGGGCATGAAGATTATTATTAATAAGGAGCAAATATGCATGAATGGGCGTTAGCCGATGCAGTGGTGACCACTGCAAAGAAAGTAGCCGAAGAAGAAAATCTGAAAGAAGTTACAGAGATCGTGGTAAAGATCGGAGAACTGCAAACAATCTCGAGAGAAATTTTTAATACTGCCTTGCAGGAAGTCATGAAGGATCAACCGGATATAATGAAGAATGTAACCTGCACTCTTGAAATAGAACCAGCTGCATTTAAATGCAGAAACTGTCAGCACGAATGGCTTTTTGCTGATGTAAAATCCAAGCTTGATGATGATGAAACTGAATCTATCCATTTTATTCCGGAAACGGCACACGTGTTTCTCAAGTGTCCCAATTGTAAAAGCCCTGATTTTGAAATCGTGAAGGGGCGTGGAATCTGGGTTGATTCCATAGAAGGAGAGAAATAATGGATCCACGAGTAAATGTGATTGAAGACAGACTGAAAAATTTAAAAAATATTATTGCGGTTGCTGGCGGTAAAGGTGGCATTGGTAAAAGCACCATTGCTTCCATGCTGGCACTATCCCTGACTCAAGCCCATCATAAGGTGGGTCTTCTTGATCTTGATTTCACAGGAGCTTCAACGCATACGATCCTAGGATTTAAGAATTTTTCATTTCCCGATGAAGATAAAGGTATAATTCCTCCAAAATATCATAATATTTCCTATATCACCATGGAAAATTTCGTAGATTCCCATGCTGCACCTCTACGCGGCGAAGATGCGACAAATGCGATTCTTGAACTACTGGCTATCACGAGGTGGGATGATCTCGATTTCCTTATTATTGATATGCCACCTGGAATAAACGACACGACCTTAGATATTCTACGATTTATCAAAAGAATCCAGTTCTGTATTGTTACCACACCTTCCAAAGTAACTATCGAAGTTGTAAAAAAGTTCCTTGAGCTTCTGAAAGACATGAACATACCCCTTCTGGGTGTCATAGAAAATATAACCTATCCAACCGAACCCATAGCAAAAAATATTTTTCAAGAACATTTTCTTGGAACCATCCCTTTTGATCCTACTTATGAGATGGCTATTGGCGATGTGGATAAACTCATGGAAACCTCTGTCGCAAAGTCACTTATAAACTTTACACAATTCTGTCATAAAATGTGTTGACTGCTTTACATACTTTTTTATTATCAAAAACAAAGATTTGCCAATGGCAGATCAGGAGGCACACATGAAAAGTATTGTACTAGTACTTTGTTGCATTATGGTAACAACTCAACTTCTTGCCGATGATGCATCAAAGAAAAAAAGCTACTATGAAATATCTGAGGATGGAAAATATGAATATCGTTATACTACGAAAGATGGTAACGAACCTTCAGGATATTCAATCCGCGATATCCCCTATCTTAATTCACCTGACTGGCAGAACAGTGACCGCGTTCAGGTAGGTGCACTTCAAGTATATGATGTTGATTATGATGGCGATAATGATGTAGTGGTCGGCTGTTATCATTCAAATAGTTATCCTCCTTATGATGATTGGCATAATTTCATATACCTGAATACTGGCGCAGAGCTGGAAGCCATACCCTCATGGATATCTGATGATGAGGTTTCAACTGGCGATATTCAACTGGCAGACATCAATGGTGATGGATTTATTGATATTTTTGCAGCAAATGGCGGCTATAGTATGGATCCTTCTGTTATCTATTATGGCTCTGCAACAGGTCCCAGCACTGCGCCTGGATGGTATTCCAACGATAATTGCTGGAATAACTATGCCATGCCCTTTGATTTTGATCACGACGGTGATATTGATGTACTGACAGCAAACCAAGGAAACAGTCAATATGATCCCTATCGTCCAATGAATCTGTTCATTAATTATAATGGAACACTTGCATCTACACCTGGCTGGCAATCTGCAGAAATATCTATTCAGAATTTTCTTGCTATCGCGGATGTTGATGGCGACGGATGGGAAGATGTGGCTGTGTCCAAATGGTCAGATTTTGAAAGTGGCATTTATAAAAATAATGCAGGAACTCTTAACACCACTCCCTGGTGGACAACAGGAGATACGGATTCTGATAAGGGTGTAGGACTTGCGGATGTTGATGATAATGGCTGGCCAGACCTAGCACTTGGGCACGATCCGACGCAACTTTTCACGAACTCATCTGGTTCTTTAATTCTTTCATGGATCTCTACTTATACCTATTTCGGACAGCAGGATTTGCGTTTTTGTGATGTTGATATGGACGGAGATCAAGATCTCGCAGAAATCCATTTTTCTAATGGTGTCGTGAATATCTATATGAATGACGGTGGCGTATTACAGGATGTTCCATCGTGGTCATACGATTGCAGCAGTGTGGGCACAGCAATTGCCTTTGGAGACATCAATGGGAATGGTAGTCCAGACCTGGTAGTCGGAAACTCTGGTGATCCTTCTATCATGGTTTTTTATAATCAGAATTCTTTTAGCATTGATGATGAGTCGACCGAAATGATGTCTTTGAAAAGTCATCCAAATCCATTTTCACATTCGACCACGATCTCATTCTCGAATCCTTCAAACACTATTGCAAACATGAAAGTGTATAATCTCAAAGGAGAAATTGTCTCGCATATGCCTGTAAACGCAGGTCAAAAATTCATCACATGGAATGGAAATGATAGCAATGGTAAAAAAGTTACCACGGGCATTTACTTCATTCAGATTCTTGATAAAAATAATAACACTGCAGGAATGAATAAATGTGTGTTGTTCAAATAATCTAAACTTTAAGTATGCTACAGGGAGCTGTTTGGCTCCCTTTTTTTTATATCTAACGACAAACATGTGGCATAATCAGACGAAAAAAAACAAATAATTTGACAAGAATTAATTTATGAATGAACAGTCGGTCAATTAATAAATTCTGAATAAATATGATACCGAGAAAACCTGAGAAATTTGAAGAAATCAGAGAGCAGTCCAAGCGAACGATCATAGCAGCTGCTACAAAAGTTTTTTCCGAATTTGGCTATCAGGCAACCATCGAGAAAATTGCAAAAACCGCCAATATTTCAAAGGGATTGATATATAACTATTTTAAAAGTAAAGATGAGCTCCTTGAAGCTATTTTTATAGAAGGTTTTACATTCTTTGATGAGATCATGCAGCTAAATGGACAGGCAGAAAAGCCACTTCAGAAACTTGATTGTATATTAAGTAATTTTGTGCACTCGCTATCTAAAAATCTTACTTTTTGGAGATTATACCAGAATATAATTTCAGATCCAATTATTTCCAAAAAGTTAACAAAATTTAACGAATATTTCGAGACAGTTTTTTACCCTTTACTCTTTAGTATTTTCACAGAGCTTTACGACTCAAAGATAAGTGAAATGCAAATCCAGATAGAAGTACTTATATTTGCAGCTATTATGGATGGTCTTGCGTTTGATTATGTGATAATTGGTGGAGAATATCCACTCGATATGATTAAAGATACAATTATTCAAAAATATAAAAATTCATCACAATGAATGGAGGAAACAAGAAATGAAAAAAATCTTATTTATTGTAGTAGTTCTCATTCTTTCTTGTACAATTAACCTTATTGCACAAACGATTACAACTTGGAATGGTACTGTAAGTAACGACTGGCATGATCCCGGAAACTGGAATAATGGAGTGCCGGATCAAACAATGAATGCAGTAATACCAAATTCATCTTCATATGCGCGTCATCCAGTTGTTTCATCAGATGCACCATGTGCTAGTCTAGCAAACGAGGGTACTTTACGTGTAGAGAATGGTGCATCACTCAATGTACAGGATAATTATTATGGTGGTTTAGAAGAAAATCTCAATCTTCTCAATGGCAATGTAAATGTTGGTGGTACAATGCAAGTGCAAGGTATGGTTAGAGTGAGTGACGATTCCGCAGCTGGAACAAGTAGCATTAATTGTGGTAATTATAGTGCAAATGCAAATTCTCTGACTAAAATCAATAATAATGGAGAACTAAATTGTACTGATTTTAATGCAGCATCAAGTTCTCAAACCGACTTAAATGCTGGTGGAAGTCTTTCAGCTACAAATCTAAATGACAATGGAACAATTTTTCAAAATAGCGGATCATTAGTTTGTAATAATTTTGAGATTAATAACGGCGGCCAACTCAATCAATCAGGAGGTAACTTTTCTGCCACAAGTACGGGATTGATCAGTGAAAATTCTTCTGCAAATCTGTCAGGAAATGCCTCATTCGACTATAGTGGTGATGTTACCTGTGATGGTACTGTTCAGGTTTCCGGAAATGCAATAATTTGGACAAGTGGTTCTGGCTCTCCTGTTTTTTACGGTGGGCCGAACAGTACGATCAATCTCTACGGAGGGTACTTTTCTGTTCTTGATTTTTCCACTTCTGGAACAGTTAATATAAGCGGTGGAAATGCGTTTGTGCAAAATACAGTGCATAATGGTACAACAAATTTATATGCAGGTGAATTAAATGTGTATGGAAATTTAAATAATAACGGAACAATTAATCAATCCGGTGGCACGAGTGAGATCCATTCTGGTAATCCTGCTGATACTTTTACAAATAATGGCAACTTCAATCAAACTGGTGGCACATCCCAGATCAATAATTTAAGAAATTCAGGAGGATTATATAATAGCACTGGAGCATGTACTATTTCTATAGCTGTAAATGATGATGGTGGTACATGGGATAACAATGGTGCAGACCAATTTATTGATGAACTTGATAATAACGGTACTTTTACACAATCAAACGGTTCGACCAGTGTTTCGGGTTCTTTTAATAATTCAGGATTATTCTATAATCATACAGCTCAATGTACTGTATCGATTGAAGTAGTTAATGACCCTACTGCTGTTTGGGAGAATCATGGTGGTACTCAGAGTCTAGGGAATGTTACAAATCAGGGAACATTTGAACAATCAAGCGGAACCACAGATGTTCCGGGAACATTATTGAATGATACGTCAGGTTCAACATCGATCTCGGGGGGAACACTTTTACTCGGTAATGGAACGTTTAATGGAACGCTGAACCAATCTGGCGGAACAATCGATGTCCAAAACGATCTTATTTTTGGAGATTTAAGTTCAAATACTCAATCGGGAGGAACACTCAATGCACTAGGTGATGTCGAGTTCAATCAATCGATTGTTAATACCGGGCCGAATGGTGAATTTGTTTTTAACGGCGGAGGAATACAACAGATTACAAATCCCAGTGCATTGCCAAATACGAACATGCTACCAACTGTTGTGGTGGAAAATGGAAGTATGGTGTCATTTGATGAAAAAACTTCTTTTGCTGTTAAAAAACTGGAAGTAAACAATGCGACATTGAAAGTGAATTCCGGTATATTGGAATGTTATGATCCTCCTACAGGCGAACTGGTTTTAGGGCCAAATGGCACATTGGAATTTGGTGGAACGAATACTTTGCCGGAGTTTGGAACTAATACTTTCGATTCATCCAGCAAAGTTATTTATAACAGTATTATTGATGATCAACCTGTAGCAGAAGCAACTTACCAAAAAGTAGGATTTTACAACGGCAGAAAAGTTTTAAGTGGAAATGCTTCTGTAGCTCAGGAATTGACTCTCAATTCGATTGTTGATATTGGAAATTATGATCTCACGTTACTTAGTGACGCTACGCTTTCTCAAAGCTTGAATTCTTTCGTGGCAACAACAGGTTCTGGATATTTGAAGAAAGAAAATGTATCATCTGGAGATTTTCCTATTGGACCAGATCTATCGAATTATAACGGTTTCAGTTTTGATAACAATGGTGTGGCACTAAATTCGATCGGTGCACGTGTAGAAACTGGTATCAATCCAACGCATCCAAATGATGCATATTGCTTACAGCGAACATGGGATATAATTAAAGATGGTGTGCTGAATGCAGATTTTACTTTCCAGTGGCTGCAAACTCAGGAGACCCAGCCTTTTGAACAAGCGAGAACAAACAACAGGATCATTGGACATCTATGCCATACCCCTCCAAGCTGGCAAGTAATAACAAGCCCAAGTGGTGCAACTGGTACTGGTACGCTTTCAGATCCATATGAATTTGATGTTGGAAATGTAGTATTAGTCTCTGGTTTTTGTCTCGGCGATGGAGATCATACACTACCAGTGACTCTTTCTTCTTTCAATGCAGTCTACTCAAACGATGCTGGACTTGAGTTCATACAGGTGAACTGGACAACCTCCACAGAAACTGATGTACATGGTTTTAATGTGTACAAATCAGAAACTGATGTGTTTGATGATGCGTATATGATCAACCCTTCTCTGATCTACGGGCAAGGAACCACCACTACCGGCTATTCCTACTCCTTTGATGATCTTGATGCGAATACTGAAGCAAGAAATTATTACTGGATCGAACAACTGGACTACAGCGGATTGAGTGAACTTTTTGGACCAGCAGTATATATTCCAGATGGAAATAATGATCCAGGAAATCAAATTTATTTAGAATCAAAAGTATTACAGCATTATCCCAATCCTGTTGAGAATAATCTAAAGATCAACTACCACATAAAAGGCAATGCAACTGAACAAAATGCAGTGTTCTATATTTATAATATGAAAGGTGAATTTATCGAGCCCGTCTTTGGATATAATGGAACCACTGAGATCGATCTTACAAGATATGCACCTGGAGTATACTTCTACAGATTGCAGAATACTTCTCTGGGAGAAATCTATAAATTTGTAGTAATCCTATAAGAACTATCTGGAACTATAGATCATAAGCCCAGGTTAATCTCGGGCTTTATTTTCATCAATCACGAATTAGGAGTATGTACAAAAACATGAGTTACTATGAGTTATAAAACAATGGAGAATAGATAAGGGAATATTGATTGAATGAATGACATAAAAGGTAGTTTAAAATCTTATTCATAACTACCAATTGATAGTTACCTTAGGCAAAAACTGCAATAGGAGGAATAGTCTTGTTTTCCTTAACTCGCTATTAGAAAGTACTTTACATATTCAATTAATTTCTTATACTATATATGTAAGTTAAAAACTGATTATATTATCAGAAGTAATTTTTATTTATTCATAATGAAAAAGGTTTATTAAAAAACTGTTAACCAGTGCAATTTCGCACGACAATAATGAAATGAAAAACTATGGCAATTCACAAAGTTATCGAAGTATTAGCTCAGTCAGATGTAAGCTGGGAACATGCAGCCCAGAAAGCTGTGGACGAAGCTTCAAGAACAGTTAAGAATATTGAATCTGTGTATATAAAAGAGATTACTGCTGCTGTGGAAGACAACAAGATTTCTAAGTACAGAATTAATGCAAAGATCACTTTTAAAGTAGAATAGTATCTCCTAACACTTTACTACAAAAATCGCATCAATTGCAATCAATACCAAAAAAACTATTAAAATCTTATAAAAACAACGAAAGGAGCTCAATGACAGAAAAAAAAGAAGCATATCAAGAAAAGATGCAAGCAAAACTTCACGAATGGAACGCAACCATAGAAAAACTCAAAGCACAAATAAACAGCGCTAAAGCTGATGCAAAATTACAGTACCAAAATAAGCTAAATGTGGTGCTTCAGAAAAAAGAGAATTATCAGGCAAAATTGGATGCATTGCAAAAAGCAAGTAAGGATTCATGGGAAAATATAAAAAATGATATTGATCAAGCAACTGATGACTTCCGAGCTGCCTTAAACAAAGTTAAGAAAATCATAAAATAATCATATATTATTATCGAAATTTCAAGGGAGTTTCAGGACTCCCTTTTTTTGTCGTTAAAAGTTTTGACAAACTTTCTGCTCATTTTAGCATCGAATTATAATGATTAATTCGAAAAGAAGAAAGGATATTACGTGCCTGTACAGAATGCATTTATCGCTGAAATTTTTAATAAAATTGCAGATCTTCTTGCTATTGAAGGTGCAAATCAATTTAAGGTAAGGGCATATAGGAACGCTGCGTGGACTATTAACGGTCTCACAGAATCACTTGCAGATATGGTCAAACAAGGCAAGGACCTTACAGAACTATCAGGAATAGGCGATGAACTTGCCAAGAAGATACAGGAAATAGTGAAAACCAGTTCCCTGAAGTATCTCAAGAAACTGGAAATGCAGATCGAGCCAAGCCTTACTGATTTACTTCATATTAATGGACTTGGACCAAAACGAGTTAATAAAATCTATCATGAATTGAACATTACCACAGTTGAAGAGCTGAAAAAAGCCGCAAAGGAACATAAGATACAAGCGTTAGAGGGATTTGGGAAGAAAGTGGAAGAAAAGATCCTTGATGATCTTAAGGATAAAACTGAAGAAAAAAATCGAAAGAATTTACTGCAGGCAGATGATATCGCGGAACCGCTTTTTGAATATCTTAATAAAAATTCAGCTATCGAGCAAATCACCATAGCTGGTAGCTATCGTCGCCATAAAGAAACCATTGGTGATCTGGACATTCTCGTTACAAGCGAAAAGCCGAAAGAAATCATTGATTATTTTGTGGATTATGATCAAGTAAAAGAAGTGATATCAAGAGGAACAACAAAATCCACAATAATTTTGGAAGCCGACTTTCAAATCGACCTTCGGGTCGTAGATAAGGAAAGTTATGGCTCAGCTCTGCTCTATTTCACTGGTTCAAAATCACATAATATCAAGCTTAGGAGCATGGCTCAGGATAAAAAGTACAAGATAAATGAATATGGGATGTTTAAAGATGAGGACAAAAGAGAGGCTGGCAAGAGGGAAAAGGAGATTTATCGATTACTAAATCTTGAATATATCGAAGCAGAACTCAGAGAGGATAGAGGGGAGATACAAGCTGCACAGAATCATACACTTCCGAAGCTGATAAAATTTGATGATATTAGAGGGGATCTTCATTCCCACACGAAATATAGCGACGGCAAAAATACCATTCTAGAAATGGCTGAAAGTGCCAGAAAACGCGGATATGACTATCTTGCTATTACCGAACACTCCAAAAGTCTCGCTATTGCTAATGGCATCAATGAAGATGTTCTTGCAAAACAAATTAACGAGATAGAGAAGCTTAACGATACGATCAATAACTTCCTCATCCTAAAAGGAATTGAAGTTGATATTTTAGAAGATGGTTCTCTGGATATTGACAACAGCATATTGAAAAAACTTGATTTGGTAGTCGGTTCAATTCATTCAAAATTCAATCTTTCCGAGAAGAAGCAGACTGAACGTATTATAAAAGCAATGGATAATAAATACTTCAATATTCTTGCACATCCCACAGGGAGAAAAATTGGTATGAGAAAACCATATTCCTTAAATATAGAAAAGATAATGGAAGCTGCCAAAGAGCGTCATTGTTTTTTGGAGATAAATGCGAATCCCATCCGACTTGATCTTAAAGATGTGTATGCGAAATTGGCAAAAGAGGTTGGATTGAAACTCACTATTTCTACTGATGCACATTCGATTAATGAATTGTCATATATGAAATATGGAATCTGGCAAGCGAGAAGAGGTTGGCTGCAAAAGGATGATGTGATCAACACTAAAAGCTTGAAGTCGCTCAAGAAAATATTGCAGAGGTAACCTATGTGCCCCGACACTAAAATACCAGATATTTCTATCAATGCAATTACTACTGAAGAACAAGCCAAAAAAGCAGTTATGAAACTTCGTGAAGCATTAAGATATCACAATTATAGATATTATGTGCTTGATGATCCAGTTGTTTCTGATGCAGAATATGACATGCTCATGCACCAGCTTCAGCAACTTGAAGAAAAATATCCTTCTCTCCAGGATCCTAACTCCCCTACTCAGCGTGTAAGCGGAGAAGTAAAAGAAGAATTGGGAACTGTTACCCATCCGAAACCAATGCTCAGTTTAAAGGCAGTTTATACAGATGATGAGGTAATAAATTTTGATGAGACCTGCCGAAAAGAACTGCAGAAACAACAGGTTGTATATGTCTCAGAGCCAAAATATGACGGGCTTTCAATCGAATTAATTTATGAAAATGGTAATCTAACTACAGCAGCTACACGCGGAGATGGATACACCGGTGAAGATGTACTAAATAACATAAAGACGATCCGCGAGATCCCATTGAAATTGAGGTCTGGAAAAGAACCTATTCCTTCAAAATTAGCTGTGCGCGGAGAAGTGTATATGCGGATTGATGAATTTAATGAGTTCAATAAGAGAAGAGAAAAAAACGGAGAAGAACCATTTGCCAATCCCCGAAACGCAGCAGCCGGATCATTACGGCAACTGGACTCCAAGATCACTGCCGAAAGACCCCTTCATGCCTTTTTATATGAAGTTCTCGATTGTGAAGGATGTGAATGTACTAATCACTGGCAGGAACTTCTGGCTTTTAATGAATGGGGCTTGAAGGTAAATCTAGCACAATCCAGAGAATGCAAAGACGTCGATGAAATTATATCCTACTATAGGGTCATGCAAAGTAAACGTGATAGTCTTCCCTATGAGATTGACGGAGTTGTTTTCAAGGTCAATAATCTGGAGGACAGGGAGAAACTCGGCGTTCGGCAGCGAGATCCCCGATGGGCAATTGCATATAAATTTAAACCTCGCCAGGCAACTACAAAATTGAAACAGATCCTTGTACAGGTTGGTAGAACTGGCAAATTAACACCAGTCGCAGTTCTTAAACCAGTTCGTATTGGTGGTGTGGAAGTAAGCAGAGCTTCTCTGCATAATCAGAGTGAGATTGAAAAAAAGGACATCAGAATTGGTGATACGGTGCTGGTGGAAAGAGCTGGTGATGTTATACCATACGTAGTTAAACCTATAAAAGATGACAGAGATGGTTCTGAAAAAGCTTTTGAGATGCCTGAACACTGCCCAGTCTGCTACAGCGATGTGATCATGAGCGAGGATAAAAAAACGACTCGATGTACGAATATGAACTGTCCTGCTCAGGTGCGTGAACGGATTGTACATTTTACTCAGAAAGCTGCAATGAATATTCAAGGTTTGGGTAAAAAAAGAGTAGTACAGCTTATGAATGCCGGATTTGTGAAAAGTATTGCTTCGATCTATGATCTAAAAAAAGAAGGAATAGCACAATTGGACGGATATGGAGAAAAATCAGCCGATAACTTGATTGAGGGAATTGAGAAGAGCAAAAATCAAATCCTGCAGAGATTCGTTTACGCGCTTGGCATCCAATTGATTGGTGAACATCTTGCTCAGGTTTTGGCAGAAAACTATTCAACTCTTAAAGATATTGAACATGCATCACAAGAAGAATTGCAGCAGATCTATGAAATCGGACCAGAGGTAGCTGAGAGTCTGACCGTATTTTTCTCCCAAAGAGAAAATATGGAGCAGATTGAAAAGATACTCCACGCTGGTGTCACATTGACCAATCCTTCTTTTCGAACTACTGAGCGCACATTACCGTTGGAAGGTAAGAAATTTGTTTTCACAGGAGCGCTTGAACAATATACGCGCTCGGAAGCACAAAGGCTGGTCGAAGAACTTGGTGCCCGAACTACTTCAAGCGTGAGTCAAGAGACTGATTATGTAGTCGCCGGTAAAGATCCCGGATCTAAACTTGAAAAAGGAAGGAAGAATAATATAAAAATTCTTACTGAAGATGATTTTACTAAATTAATAAATAAGTTTAATTGATCAAATATCTTTTTTAATTTTGGAGTAACAATGAATAAATATCAACGTCGTATCGCAGAAGGTATTCTATATAATGACATGTACCAGATCACAATGGTTCAGATGTATTTCAGACATGGACTACATGACAAACAAGTCCAGTTCGACCATTTTTATCGTGCAAATCCAAACTACGGAAAACATGAGGCTGGTTTTTGTATCAATGCAGGATTAGAATGGCTACTCGACTGGATGAAGGATGCCCGTTTCCGTGAGAAAGATATACAATATCTGCGAAAACATAAGGCAAGAAAAAGCGGAAAACTTCTCTTTGAAGAAGATTTTCTGAAATATCTTTTGGAATACGGAAATTTTGACCGTATAAATCTTCGAGCAATTCCCGAGGGACGAGTTGTGCATCCTAATATTCCACTTTCCACAGTTCAGGGTCCTTTTGCAATCGCCCAGATACTTGAATCACCACTGTTAAATTTCTTGAATTATCAAACACTTGTGGCTACTAAAGCTGCGAGAATTCATGTGGCTGGTAAGGGGCGTCCGCTTCTTGAGTTTGGATTACGCCGGGCACAGGGATTGGGTTCATTGTCAGGTACACGTGCTGCATTGATCGGCGGAGCTGATTTTTCATCGAACGCAGGGATATCTTATGCTTTCGGTAATGCACCCAGGGGAACGCACGCTCATTGTATGATACAAGCGTTTATGGCACTGGGACATAGCGAACTCGATGCATTTCGCGCATATGCAGATGTTTATCCGGATGACTGCCTCTTGCTTGTGGATACGATAAATACGCTGGAAAGTGGGTTGCCGAATGCAATAAAAGTTTTTGAAGAGTTACGGAAAAAGGGTCATGAGCCAGTAGGAATTCGTCTTGATTCCGGTGATCTGGCGTATCTTGCGATCCACGCAGCAAAAATGCTGAACAAAGCTGGATTTGAAGATGCGATTATAGTACTATCGAATGCATTGGATGAACTGGTTATCTGGCAGATCGTTACGCAAATTAAAGAAGAAGCAACTCAAAATGATGTTGATCCTGATAATCTTATCAACCGACTGGTGTATGGTGTAGGAACTGGGCTAGTCACTTCTCAGGGATATTCGGCACTCGATGGGGTTTATAAATTAGTAGCAATCGAGAAAAATGGAGAACTTTTTCCGGCCATGAAAATATCGGGAGCTAAAGAAAAAATACTTAATCCTGGTAATAAAAAGATCTGGCGCCTTTACGATGTTCGAGGTAAGGCGACAGCTGATATGATCGCACTTCATGATGAAGAACCAGAAAAAATGGATAAGATCATACTCCACCATCCTGTTGAACACACAAAGAAAAGAACATTGCTCCAAAGTGAAATCTCTAATATTGAAAATCTTCATGTAGATATTATAAAAGATGGTAACATAGTATATGAAATACACAGTCTCGAAGAAATTCGTGCTGTTCGGAAAATGGATATCAATCGTCTTGATCCGGGGGTCAAGCGATTTGTAAATCCTCATTTCTATCATGTTTCGCTTTCTGATAAAATGTGGAGAACAAAAGAACAAATGATAAAAAATCTTTCATCATAGATAAAAACTTTCTCTTTATTGACAGCAAAACGTTTCTGACAGCAATTGTACGTCATTGATTGATTAAGTGGGGAAGTAGCTCAGCTGGGAGAGCACAGCGTTCGCAATGCTGCGGTCGAGGGTTCGAGTCCCTTCTTCTCCACCATTTTTTCGTTATAATCTTGACGAAATTTTGTCATTAAGTAATCAATCTCATACTTGTCATACGAGACGAGTGAATAAATTTACGGTGGTTCGTAAAAGTTACAGGGTCAATACATGGGAATAAAAAATAAATCATATTTGAGTGTGATTGGAATCATCACTACTTTGATACTGACAATAATTCCGTCTTCTGTAAATGCACAGGATACATGGGTTAAGGAGTATGATCCCTTTAATATCTTACATTCATCTTCAGAAATGTATACGATTAGCAATTTGCTAACGTTTGACGACGGCTATCTTATTACTGGATTTTACGAATATATCGATTCCGTAACCGTAAGTGGCTGGGGATTTGTCATGTCTATTGATACATTCGGAGAAGTAAATTGGGTTCGACAGGGTAATCTGGATACGGGCATCAAAACTTCAATTGTAACCTCAGATGGTGAAATTTTGTGTTCGGGTTGGGAACGTTTTACAGAGAATAGGTATTTATTAAAAAGGGATTCTCAGGGTAATTTTCAATGGATGAAACCCCATATTGATTTCTGCCCTTACACTATAGCAAATACTAAAGATGGTTCAGTAATACTCGGGGGTAAATCACTTGATTTTCAAACGATTGTAATAAAAAAACTAAATAAAACCGCGGATTTGTTATGGGATAAGGAAATCTCGTTTAACGAAAATTCTGAGGTAAATCTTTTATCATCAATGACTACATCTGATGAGCAATATGTTTTTTGTGGATGGGTAGATATACATGGTGACAGTAATAAAAATACATTTATTATTTCATTAGATCCTGATGGGAATGCCTTATGGACCAGAACTAATAAAACCTTTGCTGGTGAAGATAGAGGTGTAGCATTAACTCAAAATTCCACGGGAAATATTTTAGTTGTTGGTACAGCGAAAAATCAAGATAAAAGGTTGGGATTATTCTGGCTTTTAGACTCAAAAGGTGTTACTATTAAATTCAAAATAGAAGGAGGAAGATATGCTCGGGCATGTGGTACAGTAGTTGCTCTTCCCAATGGCGAATTCATGTGTGGTTCTCCAAATATTATGAAAATCAATGAGAACTTTGAAATACTATGGGAAAGGGACTATTTGTGTGGAGGGGGAGAAAAGAAGATATGTCTTACTGATGATGGTGGCTTTATCTTTCCATCTCGATATAAGAATTCTTTTATAATAACTAAAACAGATTCCACAGGCATTGTCCATAATGGAAATCCTGAAATTACTCAATAGAAATATCTTCTGAGATCCAAAACACATTATAGAATAGACATTAACTCGTTCAGATCCTGAATCTCAAAATTTGGTGTATAAGTATCATTACTGGAGACTTGTTTCTGATTATACCAGCAAGTGATAATTCCATAATCTCTTCCGCCGACAATATCAGATCTCCAGCTATCACCAATGATCATCACCTCATTTTTCGCCGGATTTCCAAGTGCATTAAATACATGCTCGAATATGTCCACCGAAGGTTTGGGGAAGCCTATCTCCTCAGATATGAAGATATGTTCGAAGGAATCTTTTAACTCGGACGCATAAATCCGAGCATATTGCACATCAGAAAGACCATTTGTTATTATACTGATCGAATACTTATTTTGTAGATAATCTATGATTCTTTTCGCACCATGTAGAAGATGTATGCCTTCAGAGAGAAAAGATATATACCGAGCACTCATCTCTCGAGGATCGAAGTTGTACTTCTGCCTCTCGACAAATCTTCGGAAACGCTCTACCCTTAGCTCTTTTGCTGTGATCTTCTGCACCTCAAAATCCTTCCATATAGCATAATTAATTTCCTTGTATTCCGCATGGAGTCTGTGGTTATCTTTCTCTATTCCGAACGCTCGCATGGTATTATAAAAAGCCTGTTGTTCAGCTCGATCATAATCAAATAATGTGCCATCTGCATCAAAAAGAAGATACTTGATCTGCATCATTTTCTCCTATACTTCAATTCATAATTTATTATTGACAAACATATTAAGTTGTTACTTTCAAAAAAATCATATTTCATGGCAAATAAAAAAGGAAGTTCTATGAATTATTTTCGAAAAGATCTCTACCAAAAACATGATATAGAAGTTTCTGTTCCACACAGAAAGATCATGATGTGTCTCAACGAGAGTACATTGAATCCTTTTATACAGTTACGTGAGGATTTCTTAACACAGCTTGAGAAAGTACCCGTAAATAGATATTTTAATAATATAACAACCGAACTCTCTACAGAACTTTCTTCTTTCGCAGGAGTTCCGGAAAATCATCTAGCTTTTGGAAATGGTGCTGATGAGATGCTGTATTTTATTTTTCTGGCAGTGAGAGATAGTGCTGATAGTTATGCTGTTGCACTCTCACCCTCATACTTCGATTATAAAACTTATTCACATTCAGTAGATCTAAAAATTAAACTTGTTGATCTTGATGAACATTTCGGTTTCAGCTACCATAAATATATGAAAACCTGTAACAATCCGAACTGCAAACTGGCGATTTTATGCAATCCGAACAATCCCACCGGAAATTTATTTGATAAAGAAACATTATTGAGAATTATAAAGAGCTCTAAACGACTTGTATTACTCGATGAAACATATTATGAGTTTTCCGGTATTTCACTGATGGACCACATTCATACTTTTGATAATCTTGTAATAGTACGATCATTTTCAAAATCTTTTTCGGCTGCCGGTCTCAGGTTTGGTTATATGATTTCACAACCGCAAAACATCAAACAGATAAAGAAGGTCATGACCTACTTTCATATGAATCTTATCACACAAGCCTTTGCAACTTCGATGTTAAAAAATAAGAGCATCTTTCTGGAACATAACCAAAAAGTGATTCAGATGAGAGATAACATGTGTATTGAGCTGAGTAAGATCAATGGAATAAAAGTATATTCCTCATCAACCAACTTCTTGATTTTCTCAGCTGGGGATAAATCAAAACCATTGTTTCAGTATCTCTTAGATAATGATATTGCTATTAGACCTGTGTGGAATCATCAATTGCTTAAGAACTGTTTGCGAGTGACAATTAGTTCATCAGAAGATAATGCACTATTCTTACAAAAGGTTAAGGAATTTTTCAACAAGGATATAATGATCAAATGATATAAAAAAGTTTACAAATATTCACAACAATTAATATAAAAACCATGTAGAATAATTTATCAAACAACGCAATGGAGGTTGCATGAAAAAGACGAAAAAAACAGCATTATTCGTTACACTTGCAGTAGTTGTGGTCATAATTGTTGTCTATTTTTCATTTTTCTATCCACCACCATCTTCACAAAATCTTGCAGGTACGATGATTGGTATCGAGAAAAGTAAACGCGATATCGGCAAGCAGCTCACAGTGGAAGAGATAATTATTGAGGATCCTGAGATCAATGAATTCATCCAAAGTGCGGATTTTCAGAATCTTATCAAAGATGAGAATTTCAGGAAAGCAGTTCTGAGTTCCGATTTTCAGGATATCATTGTTCCTTTGATGTCAGATTTCCAACAATATGTTCAACTCGCCCAGGATTTTCAGAAGGTTATTACATTCTTGGATAAATCAGGTGATTTTGAAAACTTTATTCAAAGTGATGAGTTTAAGAACAATATCAGTCCAGAACTACAAAAGGCAGTACTTGCAATCCCGGAAGAAGATATCAAGGCCTTTCTCGCACAAGACATCAATAGTAATGAACTCTTTCAGGTAGTTTTAGCTTCGGAGATACAGCGGGAAGACACCTCATTCAGTGATAAATTCCAATCCATGTTTTTCAGCCAGGAAATCCAAGAAAAGTTGAAAAATATTCAATTATCAAATCCAACATTCTTGTCAATAATCGAAGATGACCAGTTGAAGTCTATTTATTTTTTAGGAACTGATAATGTTGAAGCTCTCAAAGCTATCTATGCAAATGATATGTTCAAAGCAGTCCTTTGCAGTGAAGATTTTATAAAACTTGTTCATGCAAGCGACTTCCAGAATGTTAGACCACAGTTATAAAGGAGTGCCCAAGAATTTTGAAAAAATCCTTTTATTCTCATTTCTAATCGTAAGTTTTTCTTTTCATGCACATTCTCAGCAGTTCAAGCAACTGCAAACTGAGGATCTTAATCTAATCTACTATTCAAACGCACATTCCTATATCATCCCCCATTTGTCCAATTCTTTTCTCAACACATATTATTACTATAAGGATTTCTGGAACTATTCATCCATTGAGCCCATTACCATCTTTTTAGAAGATTTTTCGGACTGGAGTAATGGTGGTGCAACGGCTACACCGGTAAATTTTGTATTTGTGAACATCGCTCCAAGTATGTACGTTTTCGAAGTAGCACCTTCAAGTGAACGAATGTCCTTTCTAATGAATCATGAGCTGACACATGTTGTTGCAATGGATAATGCTGGGAGATCAGAAAAATTTTTCAGAAGGGTATTCTTAGGAAAGGTCCAACAGGACTCATCAAATCCAATTTCGCTATTATACTCATATCTTACAGTTCCACGCAAATTCGCACCTCGTTGGTTCCATGAGGGTATCGCGGTTTTTATGGAAACATGGATGTGTAAGGGGGTGGGAAGAGCACTGAGTTCTTATGATGAAATGGTTTTCAGGGCAATGGTCAAGGATTCCATACCCATCTATCATGCAGTAGGATTAGAATCAGAAGGTACTGCAATTGATTTTCAGGTTGGGGCAAATTCGTACTTATATGGAGCACGGTTTTTCTCTTATCTTGCATACGAATATGGTCCCAAAAAGCTCATATCATGGGTAAATAGAGTCGATGCAAGTGATCAATGTTTTATTACACAGTTTCGAAAGATCTACGGTATTTCGTTGCATGATGCCTGGTCAGAGTGGATAATGTTTGAGCACAATTGGCAAGAAAGAAATCTTGATAACATCAAACAGCACCCTCTCACCACAGGCAAAATTATCACTAATAAACTTCTTGGTTCTGTATCAAAGAGTTACTTTGAAAACGAGAAGAGAAGACTCTATACTGCTATTAAGTTCCCCGGGCAGCTCGCTCAGCTCGGCTACATACGTATCGATGATGGAAAATTTCATAAACTCTGTGACCTAAGAGGTGCTTCTACTTATTTCACATGTTCATTTGTACCAGATTTTAATAATAACAAAATCTACTATACTACAGATAATTATACGCTTAGAGATCTAAATGTTTTAGATCTTAAAACACGAAAAACGGATATGCTGATCAAGAATTTACGAGCAGGAGATCTTACTTTTAATGCAGCTGATTCTTCATTATGGGCTGTACGACATTCCAATGGCATATCTACCCTAATCAGACTAGAAGCGCCTTATAAAGATTGGATAGCAATTCATGCGTTTCCATACGGCACATCGATGTATGATATCGACATCTCCCCTGATGGTAAAAAATTATCAGGAGCACTCACTCATATTGACGGGACCCAGGAATTAGCACTATTCCAAGTTGATAGTTTATTACAATCAAATGCGTTATATGAAACTGTCTTCGACTTCGGATATAGTTCTCCTGCGACATTTGTTTTTTCTTCGGATGGAAATTTTCTCTATGGTACTTCTTACTATACAGGTGTATCGAATATCTTCCGATATAACATTGAAAATAATGATATGAGCGTACTCACAAATACCGAGACTGGTTTTTTCAGGCCGGTTCCCATGAATGAAGATTCTCTCATCGCTTTCGAATATCAGGGTGGTAAGGGATTCTCACCTGTTTGGATTGCAAATGAACAGGTTGAGGGAGTGAGTGCTATTGATTATCTTGGACAAGCTGTGGTAGATAAGTATCATTTTGTTCGTGATTGGAACTATGGAAGATTCCAACAGTTCAATATTGATTCTCTATCATATTATCAGGGTGATTATAAACCATACAAAAATCTGAAATTATTGTATGCTTACCCGATAATACAGGGATATAAAGACTATACTGCCTTTGGTTATTATTTCCATCTAGCAGATGATATCAACAGAATAATAATGGATGCAAGTTTTTCGTATTCTCCACATAACTATCATCTTCACAAAAATGAATCGTACCATTTTAGCACTGACCTTCGATTAAGCAAATGGGGATTACACCTTCGTTATAATTACGCTGATTTCTATGATTTATTCGGTCCATTAAAAGAAAGCAGGAAGGGATTCTCCGCAGGTATTTCATATAAAAGTGATCTTATCTATGATAAGCCAAAAATTCTACATCTTTCATCAGACATTACTGCTTATACTGGTTTAGATGAACTTCCATTGTCACAGAACATTACTATAGATTCTAAGACTATGATCGGGAATACTATTAATCTTATCTATAAAAACCTGCAAAGTTCACAGGGGGCAGTTGATGATGAAAAGGGATTTATAATCGGTTCAGATCTCAGGATGACGTATGCAAACAATAGAATGCATATAAAAGCACATGGACAGTTCGATTATGGCATCCCGTTATCTCTACATCATTCCTCAGTCTGGTTGAGAACTTCTGGGGGAATCTCTCCCGGCAGAAGGAATGATCCATTTGATAATTTCTATTTTGGTGGATTCAGAAATAACTGGGTTGATAATAAAGAGGTGCAGCGGTATAGAGAATGTAATAGCTTCCCGGGTAAGAAAATAAACAGCATTTCAGGAACAAATTTTTTTAAAGCGATGATAGAACTTGAGCTTCCACCTATTAGATTCCGTGAAGTTGGCATCATACCTCTATACTTGCGGTGGATGAGAACTTCAATCTTCACAAATGCTTTAGTCACTAATATTGAAAAAGATCCTATACGAAGATCTTACTTTAACATTGGAGCTCAAATCGATTTTCAGCTTGTTGCCCTTTCGCTGCTTAAAACGTATCTCTCCTTTGGTTATGCACTTGCAGTTGATAATGAGCATAATTTATCCAGAGAACTCATGATAAGTGTAAAATTATTCTGATGTTGTTAAGTATTATTATAAGTCTTTTTCCTGTCTTACTTTTTTTGTTATTCCTCATTTTAGTCGATAGCTTCAAACTGGTAAAATTTTCTTTTGTGCTGAAGATTATTATTTGTGGTTGTTGTATCGCCGCTGTAAGTTATGGATTGGAAAAATTATTCAAATCAATTATTGAAGTTAATTCAATTTCAATTGTTATTGCTCCCCCTGTTGAGGAAATCCTGAAGGCAATTATCATCATTTGGCTGTTTTCTACAAAGAAGATCGGATTCCTTACCGATGCAGCTATCGTTGGTTTTGCCGTTGGTGCTGGATTCTCACTGTTCGAAAACAGCTTATATCTTACAATCCTTACCCAAGAAACTTTTTTTACGTGGTTGCTTAGAGGTTTTGGAACTGCAATTATGCATGGCTCAACCACCTGCATGGTTGCGATTATTTCAGGTTATCTTATTGAGAAGAAGAACAAGATACGTCTTGCTTATTTCGTACCCGGCATATTATTAGCCATACTCTTCCATCTCATTTTCAATTCATTTATTCTTCCTCCGCTGATTATGACAATACTCATCATTGTCGTCTTCAGCACTTCGATCTTTATCATTTATGAGAGGAGTGAAAAAAAATTGCAGAGCTGGCTTGATGAGAGCTTTACCAATAATGTTTTACTCCTGCAGTCAATGAACGGCGGGCAGTTCAAGGAAACCAGGACAGGGCAGTATCTCTATTCTTTACAAGAGATTTTACCAAGAGAAATTTTAGCAGACATTTTTTGTTATCTTAAGATATATCTCGAGTTGGCTATTCGCGCAGAAGCCATGCTGATGATGAAGGAAACAGGTCATGGAATTGAAAAAGATCCATCACTTAAAGATAAATTCTCTGAGTTGGAATATATAGAAAGATCAATTGGTCCATCTGGAATGGCGGTGATAAAACCTTTACTACATCCTTCGCAAAAAGATCTCTGGCAAATATATTTTATTCAGACGCAAACACAGTAATCAGATTTTCAGGAAACTTGACTTCTTTGATTTAGAAAAATGTCATCATTTATATAGTGACCGTAAAATGAAAAAATTTATGTTAATCTGCTCTGTGCTTCTGGCATCGTTTCTAATTCTTGGATGCCCGGCATCAACAAGATTTCCACTCGGAGAACCAGGAACAGTTCCGATCAATAAAGATCTGGTAGGTATCTGGGAAACCAGTGATGAGTATGAAGTGCAGAAGATCGAATTCATCGAAAATGATCCCTATTCCTATTTGATCAAAGTGCTTACTTCTACAGAAAAATATATTGGGGATCAATATTATGTAGGATACCTTACAAATATCGGGACAAAAAACTATCTGTATGCAAGACCACTGGGCTCTGGTGGAGATGAAGTAAACTATTATTATTTTAAAATAGATATAACAAAAAATACCCTCACCACACGTGAAGTTACATTTGCTGATTCTACAATTTCATCAACTGCTCAGCTTCGAGAATATTTTTCATCACACCAACACACAGACGCATCATTTATTTCGGGGATTACGCTGTGGATTAAAGATGCGAAGATATTCTTTATAAATCTTTATGGAGCACCCTTTGATGTACGGCTTGGTGAAAACTCAAAGCCTGTTTTTACTATGTCGAATCTTCCATCAAATACTTCATCACAGCTGCTACAAACTACTGATCTCGAAGAGAATTTTTTGTATTATAAACCTTCTTCACAAACCGACTGGAAGCGCTGGCGTGATGTAGAGAATATCCCCTATGCCTGTCCTGTCGAAGGAGGAAAGATCCACGCCATCATTGCGAAACCAGATGGAACGATGAGATACTATATGCTTGAAGATGATTCTGGATACAATCCTAAGGTCACGATGCTCAATGGTACCGTAGAAAATATCTCTATGATGAAGATCGGTAAGAACTGGGAATTTGATATCGTGGCATTTATCGATGATCTTACCCCCTTTGAGATGACGAATTTCAAAGCAATCCCTCAGGGAAATTATGGTTTGTTCTGGCTTCCGCAGGGTGTAAGAAAATCGGGTTATTACTTTCTTCCGAAAGATAGCAGTAATGAAGTTACAATGTCTTCTTTTGATCCTGGAAAATACTATTTGTTTCTTGTGTTTTCCGAAAATAGTATTATCCACGCTGAGCTATTTGATATTACCTCACCCTGGTAAAAGGAGGACTTTTAAAAGATTGTGTAGTTTCATCAGGATTTGAGATACATAATATACGTTATTAATTCAGAATTCATACCCTCAAATCAGCAGATGTTTGGTAAGGAGGGTAATAAATACTGGGAATTGAAAAAAGCGTGAAATCATGAAGGAGATCCAACCATTCCTCTCCTATATTATATACACGTACTTTCTACAAAAAGGTATGTTTTGAGAAACTTAATGATGCAGACCAACTCGTTACTTTAAATATTTGACAATAATTTCCCTTTTAACGAGATGAACACGATGGTGATAAAAATAAAGCCAATTGGTAAAAGCGAGATATTCAGGAAACTAACGCACCTTTTTGCGATAATAATTCCTGTACTCTACTATTTTGTGATAAAGAGCCAGTTTCTTGCTATTGCTTTACTCCTACCCTTTGCTATTGGAGGCATTGTTTGGGATTCTATGAGAATAGAAAACCCAAAATATCGTCACAAATTTCTTAAGCTTTTCGGTTCACATTTACGAAATTCTGAAGTGAGTAAACTAACAGGTGGATCCTATCTTCTGACATCGTCAGTAGTAATTATCGCAGTCTTTCCAAAAGAGATAGCTTTCCTAGCTATATCCTATCTTGTGGTTGGTGATACGTTTGCAGCCTTTTTTGGACTCTCTATGGGTAGAAGAATTTTAATTAACTCACAAAAATCGCTTGAGGGTCTTATCGGTGCTTTTGTGAGTTGTTCAGTTTTCGGACTTTTAAGTTATTTCTTGTTTATCAAGCGCGTTTTCATGTATGATAGTGCCCATCCTGAATTTGCAATAATAATGATAATTCTCGGTGCTCTGAGTGCAGCCATAGTTGAATCTTTAGATCTGCACATAAATGACAATATAAGTATTCCGATCATTTCTGCTGTGGTAATGACCATTGTATATTTATTTATTTAGGAGATTATATGAAGCTTTCTTTTGTAATACCTGTGTATAACGAAGAAAAAAGTTTAAAAAACTTACATAAAAAGATATCAGAGAATATTCCCGAATCATCATATGAAATTATTTTTATTAATGATGGTAGTACGGACAATTCCTATGCTATTATTGATGAAATTTCAAAGAATGATCCACATGTAAAAGCGATATTATTTAGAACTAATTTTGGAAAAGCAGCAGCTCTTCAGGCAGGTTTTGATAAAGCACAAGGTGATATAATCTTTACTATGGACGCAGATCTACAGGACGATCCAGAAGAAATTCCTCGTTTTATTGAAAAAATACATGAAGGTTATGATCTTGTATCGGGTTGGAAGAAGAAAAGAAAAGACCCAATTACAAAAAAATGGCCCTCAAAAATTTTTAACTTCATCACTTCCTTGGTGTTCCATTTAAAGCTTCATGATTACAATTGCGGATTTAAAGCATACAGAAAAGAAGCTGCAAAATCACTGAATATATATGGTGAGTTGTATCGTTATATACCTGCAATTATATGGTCTAAAGGCTTTTGTGTTACCGAGATACCTGTTACTCATCACAAAAGAAAATTTGGCAAAACAAAATATGGTGCCAAAAGATTCATACGTGGATTTCTTGATTTACTTACTGTTACAATGATAACAAAATACCAAAGGAGTCCACTTTATCTTTTTGGAGCAAGTGGTCTTTTTATATCTTTTTTGGGATTTGTAATAAGTATCTGGTTAGCTGTTGAAAAGATTTTTTTTAATATGAGCTTGAGCAATCGACCTCTACTTTTTCTTGGTATTCTGTTAATTGTTGTTGGAGTACAGCTGATTTCAATAGGACTTCTTGGCGAGATGATCGTTTACAGTTCCAGGCAAAAAAGAAAAACGATCGAAGATAACAAAGTTGATGAAAACATTAAAAGTAATAGCCAAGAGAAAAATTCCAAAAACTCTTAGTCTTACTTTGCTCATACGCTACGTTCACCGGTCCAAATATCGTCGACATTTCGAGTCCAATAGAGTATCCAATATTTCTTCCTTTAACAAAAATATCCCAGAAATCCTCCATTGTCTCGATCTTACCAAACTCACCTATACCAACCTTGAAAATGGCGTAGAGATTTTTTCTGGGATCACTCACCGAGAACTTTCTGATAAGATAACGGAAAATGAAGGATGAGTACATGATATCCTCCCCTTCAACATCATCATAATGGTAACCATAAAAAGAATCTCTGGGCCTATGATGAAAAAGACGGTTGTAGGGAATCTCTCCGCTTATACTATTATTCAAATAGATGCGATCCCAGTTTTCAATTGTGATTTTCTTGCTAATACTGAATACAAATCCATTTTCAAAGCATATTGAGTTAAACTCAGAGAGCGAACCAAAAGCCCTGTCGTAGTGAATATAGGATGCGTATCGATATAAACCTTTTGAGGGGTAGAGTATCGTATCTAAATTATCAAAAATGAGTTGTAATCCAATGCCGGAACTTCTGTTCTCAAGTTTGAGGTTTGACGTTCTATAGTCAAAAACAAATGAGATCAGTCCTAGCTTGCTTTCGTCGAAAAATCCTGTCTCAGTTCTTACATTCCAGTAACGATTTTCAGGATCATGAGTATCATCAAAGAGATTGATATGGAAAGAATTATTCAGGTTAAGATCAAAGATCCTATCTGTATCGAATCTCAATCCATACTTTCGTTCTACACCAAATCGTGCATAACCTTGCAGAAGTTGCCCAGTACCGAAAATATTATCACGAGCCAGTGATATGAATCCTGCAGAACCATTCTCAGTAGAATAATTAGCCCCTGCTTCAATAATGCCGAAGGGTTTTTCTTTTACAATAAAAACAATATCTACTTCACCAGAATACAAGGGCTGAACTTCGAAATTCACTGTGGTAAAAAAATTAGTGCTATAAATTCGTTCAATATCTTGTTCAATCTGGGAGATATTAAAGACATCCCCTATACGTATTCGAATTTCTCTTAGAATGACACTTGGTTGTGTTACTTCATTTCCCTTTATGCGTATATCATTTATGACACCTTCGTTGAGTAAGATGTTCACCACACCATTCCTGTCCTTGGAGGAAGAAATAACTTCAGCTAGTATATACCCAGACTCAATATAGTGTTCGAGTACTAATTGTTCAAGTGTTGCAAGTGTCTGTATCGTATCAGCATTCACACATTCGAGAAGTTCATCTTGGGTAAAAACTGAAGCACCGGATATGATTATGTCCTTGTTCGCAAGAGGAAAAAACCTTCTATGAGGTTCATTTTTGAATGTGATGATTTTCTTCAATGAATCAATATTTGCATAGGTCTCGTAATATCCAAGTGTCAGGAGTTCTTTATATCGGGAGAAATTCGTATTTGCGATGTGCTTAATTGAGGGACGAATCACAAAATTCGCATCTTTCAATTCATCATCAATTTTTGAGAACATCATAATATTGATAAGCTGGCTTGCATAGGAAGAAAGTGTGGTGAGATTCTCCTTTGATTCAAGAAAATTAGTAACATTTGATGCAATAATGATATCCGCTCCCATTTTCCTCATCGCATCTATCGGTAGATTATTTGTGATACCTCCATCGACATACAAAAAAGAATCAATTTCAACTGGTTGTAGTAAGAACGGAACAGTCATACTTGCCTGTACAACCAACGGAAGTTCCCCCTGAGTAAAAATATTATTCTCCCCGGTTACGATATTCGTCGTTGAGATAAAAAGTGGTATTTTTAATTTCAGGAAGTTGCCTCTGCATAAGTAATTAGAACGGGTGAAGTAGTAATCCAGCTTGCTGGTTATTTCCTGAGTTGGTCCAAAAGAATTCGGGAACTTCAATCGCCAGTCCTCATACCGAACACGCAGCACATTTGCTTCTGTAAATTTTCGTGAATAGAAGTAGAAATTCTGCCGTTCCGATGAGATGGTCAGATCCCAGTCAGTCGAATCAATAATCGCTTCGATCTGCTCGATAGAATATCCCGAAGCATAAAAGGCAGCAACCAACGCACCAAAGCTCGTACCACCGATGTAATCTATAGGAATGCCAAACTCCTCAAGGGCACGTAACACACCAATATGAGCAATACCACGTGCACCTCCCCCACTCAGAACCACTCCCACGGCTGGCCTGTTTGTTTCTGAGAGTAGATTGGCAGTGATAATCAAAAGAAAAATAAGTATTAGAAATAAAATCTTTATTCTCATTTGATTTATTAAACCTTTTTCTGTAGTAGTTATGTCAATATTTTCACTATTATGTGTAGCTCTTTCACATTAGTATTTATTGACAATAGATTTGCAGATTATGGAAATCCGAATAAAATAAATTCGTTCAAGAAGTATAAAGTGATATTTTATACCCTCTTATAGAAAAGACAGAGGAGTCATCATGGATCTATATGATAAATGTACCAGTTTTACAGAGGCGAAAATTCTCGAGGAGCAGGGATTCTATCCCTATTTCAGGATAATCAGTTCAGAGCAGGATACAGAAGTTATTGTTAACGGAAAAAAGACCCTCATGCTGGGTTCAAATAGTTATCTCGGACTTACCAATCATCCAAAGGTTGTGGAAGCTGCAAAAAAAGCACTGGAGAAGTACGGTACAGGTTGTGCAGGTTCTCGTTTTCTTAATGGAACTCTAGATATTCATATAGAACTTGAAGAACGACTCGCTGATCTTGTGGGCATGGACTCAGCGCTTGCGTACTCGACCGGTTACCAGGCGAATCTCGGTGTCCTCAGTACCATAGTCGGTCGTGGAGAATATCTGATTACTGACAAACTTGATCATGCGAGTATTATCGATGGCTGCCGCCTTTCTTGGGGAAAGATGCTTCGCTTCAATCATAATGATATGGATGATCTTGAGCGTGTTCTTCAATCGGTTGAAGAGAGTCCAAAACTGATCGTGGTTGATGGTGTTTTTAGCATGGAGGGTGATATTGCAAATTTACCTCAGATCGTGCACCTTGCTGAGAAATACAATTCGCAGGTCATGGTTGATGATGCTCATTCAATTGGTGTGCTCGGAAAGAACGGTTCGGGAACCTCAAATCACTTTGGGCTCACAGACAAAACAGACATCATCATGGGCACCTTTAGCAAATCCCTAGCTTCTGTGGGTGGATTTATTGCAGGAAATGAAGTGTTGATGCATTACCTCAAGCACTTCTCCCGACCTTTGATCTTCAGCGCCAGTCTTCCTCCCGCTTCTGCTGCTACGGTTATTGCAGCCATTGACATCATGCAGTCAGAACCCGAACGAATCGATAGATTGTGGGAAATCACTCGCTATATGCAGGATGGTTTCAAGGATTTGGGATATGATATAGGTGTGAGTTGTACTCCGATCATTCCGCTTCATGTGGGTGAATTGATGACTGCGTTCAAAATGTGGCGTATGTTGGCTGATGACGGAGTATTCATCAATCCTGTGATCCCACCAGCCACCGCGCCGAATGACTGCCTTATCCGCACAAGCTTCATGGCGACTCACACGGATGAGCAGCTCGATTTGGCACTAGATAAATTCAAGAAGGTTGGTAAGAAACTGGGCGTGATATAAGTAGATTAAAACTAATTTTAGTATGAATCTATTTTTTCTTTTGCTATTTCTTTAAACTTTGTGTTCAATTTTTCTTTAAAATATTTCCCAACTTGATCAAAGGTATCCAAAAGTTCTGGAAAAGTATTTTTACCTCCTAAGAAATCCCAATATTCCTCCCCAATTAAAAAATCTTTAGGATAATCCATCATGCCGACTTCAGTAAAACGACTGTATGGTTTCGGAAAATATGGATTATAAGGAAATGCCAAGAAGACATTAATATCTTTTCTTTTCCGCGCTACCCATTCTAGTAATTTTGTTTTACTTTTTTCAAAAACATCAATATTTGGCTTAACGGTTTTAATTTCAAAATAATATTCGTTTCCATCCCTTTTCATGTAAAAATCTGCAATATTCCCAGATTTCTGGAACTGTCCATCGTTACTATTTGCCGAAAGAACTTCTCTTTTTTCTTCTTCAATATTTGCTTTTCTTTCACCATTCCTCAACTGAGAAATAATTTTAGAAATAACAGATTTTTGCTCCGTTGAAATAGCACCACCAACGCCATAATTCCTGAAAGCTTCTTCTGATGATTCGGATGCAATTATGACTGAAACATCTTCATAAATACTCATTCCAAGAGTTGTTGCTATCGAATGAATAAATGAATAAGCAGCTATCTTTTCATTGTCTTGAATGAGACGGGCTAAGAATGGCATTGAAGTGGTTTCCCTACCATATGATTTAAGTTTTGACTCTATTTTATTTGAAAGTAGTGTAATTATTCTTGTGGTTTGATTCTCATTAAGCGCCATTAGCCCTCCTTCATATGAAATATTATTTCTGAATAGGCAGACCTATCTTTCTCAACACGATTTAATACAGGTCTTTTATATTCATTTACGATTTTCATTCCTGATTTTTTCGCAATCAAAGTATACAAACCATACTTGTCATTTGCAACTAAAAATATATCATAATCGTTCTGCAAATATTTCTTACAATTTAAAAGAACTTCAGAAATTCCATCTACATACGACTGTTTTGCTTCATTCCCCTGTCCTCTAAAAAGAGGACCTATTTCAAGTTCATCTTGTCTTTCAAATCCAAATAAATCATAAGCATAAGCATGTTGTTCATGATAATCTATCAAACCTACATAGGGTGGACTTGAAAAAATACCATTGATCTTCTTTTGTTGTGCTAATTCTGCAAGTTTAGGATTTTTATTCTTTAGTTTTTCGATTATTTCAATTGTTCTACTATCCCCAAAAAGGCATGTTTGGTAAGTATTTGTTCGAAGTTTATCAAACTTTTGTATTCTTTTTAAAGTATCTTTTGTATATCTTTTCCACCAATTTATAATTGTGAAAAGTGGTTTGCATATTTTTCCATGCTTCTTACAATAATATGTCATTGTGACCGGTTCCTTTAATGTTCCTAAATCAGCATGAGTTGTTGCTCTACATGACCTTATCGTCCTACTTAAGATTAGCGCTAGTAGTTTTTTTGTTTCGGATTTTGTGATTTTCTTAATTTTATCAAAAACAAAATCTATCTCATCTCTTACAACTTTCAGGTACCATTTATCAAGAAATGTATCTTTTCTATCTTGTTTTAATTCAATATCATATTTTTTTATAAGCCTTTCATATATTTTAAGAAATTCTTCTGATTTCTGATTCCCATAATTATTTTCATCAATTTTATTATTTCTGACTTCATGTTTGAACTGAGGTGATGGGAAAAATCTGTTATTAAATTCTCGTAGTTCATCTAAAAGTCTCTCTTCAAACTTGACATTGCATTTGTCTTTTTGGAAACATTTTAATTCTTCGGTTATTTTATCAGCAGCTCTTTTTACATCAATCAAATCGTACTTACCTAATTTTGCATTACTGATAAAAGCATTAAAAGATGATACATCTATACCAATAGCATGTAAGCCTAATTCATTGGATTGTACAAGGGTTGTACCACTCCCACAAAAAGGATCTAAAATAATATTACCTGAATTAAAAAACGATTTTGTTTTAAACTTATCTGTATGAGTATCTAAAAAATACTCGACTAATTGTGGAATAAATTTTCCTTTATAAGGATGGAGCCTGTGGACATGTTTAGTGGTTTCTGATTCTTTAAATTCGGAAAAAGAAAGTTTCCAATTCAAATCATCTCCAAGTTCCTTTTTCCATTTATCTTCTTTAGTAACATGATGAGAGTCATAATAATTCTCTAAATCTTGTTTATCTATATATGTATTACCATTATCTGCTTTTTTGGGAATCCTGCCATATTGAACTAGATATGAAATATTTGATGGAGTAACATTTTTTCCCAGATATTCTGAAGCCCATATACTTGCTTCTTTTATCGTCATCAAATCTTGCATATCCTCTAAACCTTTAAAATTTTATACTTCATTTATATTTTTGCAACCTCGTAATTAAACGTCAAATATTTTCCACTTACATTCTCCTGATCAACCTCTCCGTACTTGTCACATACTCCCCCATCAAATTCGCAGTCATGCAAGAATGCACTGGCAGGATAAAAAGCAAATCCCCAATCTTGTAATTAGATATCCATGAACTCGGTACAGCAACAATCCCGTGTTCCTGTGAGAGATTTTTTACATACATACCAGGAATTACATTTCCCCAAGCATTGTCTTCATTCTCAACGACTTTTCCGTATAGTGTTCCGAATTCTTCATCTTCAAGTCTTTCTTTGGAAAAGTGAACTCCTCCTCCATATATTACGATCTCGTTTCTGTTTTTGTGTATTGCAACTATCGGACATGCCATTGCCACAGCGATCTGGCTGATCTCACATGATCCGATAGAGCATTGCATGAGATCATAGAAAACAAAGTTGCCAGGACGAATCTCATCAATGGGAGAGAAATTTTCAACAATACTGCAAGTCGGCGTATCTCCGATTGAGAGTATAAGATCGGGATATTCATCAATGTAATGTCTCTTTAATTCAAGTAGCTTTGATTTGCTGTCTCTATAAACCTCATCTACACATGCTTTCCTTCTGCACTGATAGGTCTGACCCGCATGAGTGAGAAATCCTTTGAACTTACATAGTGAATTGTTTTTTGACATTTCAAGAATGGCATTAATTATCTCAAGATCTTCCGGAAGAATACCCGCTCTGTGATATCCAACATCGATCTTGATAAAGAATCCAACAGAGCTTTTCAGGTGTTCTTTGAGGAATTCTACGACTTCTTTTGATTCTACAAGCAGATTTAATGAAATTCGTTCAGCAAGTGAATTGATGGATTCAATTTCCCTTATATTTACCGGGAATGCCACAGTAATGTCATGCCATTGTTCCGAAAAGTATTCTGCCATTTTTAGAGATGATACAGTAATTCTATCTACCCCGAGTTCTTTGAACCAGCTTCCGATCTCGAGCGACTGATGGGTCTTGAAATGAGGACGGAATATCACACTATTTTTTTGCGCTTTTTTGCACATTTCACGGATATTCCGCCTGCATTTTTCCTCGTCCATCAGTAAGGTTGGTCTCGTGATTTCAGTATCTTTCATATTTTCCTTTTAAAAATTTGCCCTCACTTCCATTTTAAGCTGATATCGTGCATCAGCTTGTGGATATTTCTCGAAATAATATTTGAGGAAACCTGTCACGAACTTACTGAATTTATAATCAAATTGTACGGTCAGTCTGGTACTGAGTCCATTACGTTTACTATATAAAACGTTGGAAAAATAATCAGAGCCTTCACGCCGGTTCTCCTGTAAATAAAGTTTTAGCATAAGATGATACCTCGAGCCGGCATTATACACGAACTCAGGGGCGATTGTATAGGATGTGATCTTATATTCATCTGATCCATCCAGTTTAGCACCCTTTTCTATATCCACACCAAGTAAGGTTGAGAGAATCATAGTATAGCTAAACTTGTACGCGATATCTGTGGATATCCCATAGATTTTAGAACGAAGGAAATCAGCAGTTTGATAATTCGAGATAATATCTGTATAACCCATCTCATTTTCAAAGTTCCATTTCCGAACATTGTAAATATTTACTGTAGCAGTATAATCATCTTGATCAAGTTCATCAAACTCGTTCTCGTATTGATTATCTATCTTCTTTGTTTTTTCATAGAGCAGACGTATGGCAAGCTTATTTCTGATAATATTGTACCACAACTGCTCCTTATAACGCTGGTAACCGTAATCTGTATAGAGTTTATTGAATAGCGCTGACGGTTTAAGAAGGTAAAGATCAATCTTATGAGGTGTCGAAGATTTCTCCTGTATGACCACATCTGAAATGAAAGTAAAATTCTTAAGAAACTTTGATAGTTTTGTAGTAGTTTCATTACTGCTTCTGCTGGGATTGATATTCACATTCCAGTTCATCTGCAGCTCTGTAACAGGTTGAGGATTCCCCACGATCGTGATCTCATAATCATAGTCACCATCTTCCTGATAAAACCCCAGACTGTCATACAATCCATTGCCGTAACCCACAAAAATGAGTTCTTTTACTTTGGGGTAGAGTTCAAGATTCCCTATCTTATAATTCACGCGGTTACTCATACTATTTCGAAATAAATCAAATGTGATAAGACAATTTAACAGATCAAAATTATTATTACTTTCTCCGGTAAAATAATAGTTTGATCTATGAGAATAATCAAGCTTGATGTTGGTTTTCTTGTTCATATAGGCTATACCTGCCTTATACAATCGAGCCTTTTTATAATCAAACCAATAATTATTTAGACTGTCCACAAACTCTTGCTCGTATGCAAAATCAACCTCAGTATTCCAGAATTGAGCATTGAGTCCATACTTGTATTTTATATTGCTGAAACCAAAATCAAGAGCCCCTTCATGCGTAAACTTCCTATCGGAAAAACCAGCATTAACTTCTACAGATCCGATCTTATAATTTCCAGCTAAGGCATGTGTCCTTTGAATAAGTTCATTATTGGATTTTGTAATAGAAGACGGAATTTTTTCTTGTATTTGAGAAAAAGAATACTGTAATGAAGGAAGCAAGAAAAGTGTTTTATTTTGTTGGTAAGAGAAGGAATTCAAAAAAGTTTGTAGGTGTGCTATCTCTTTCATTTGTTTATCATAGAATTGAGTCGTATTTGTTATTACTTTAAGAAATGAGATTTTGGCAGATCCTCCAAATTCTTCGACATCGACAGTATCTACTTCGGTAAAGTCTGAAGTTTGATATTGTGTGCTTGCAGATTTAGTTCTTGCTAAGGAACAAAAATATTTATCATGCGCTCGATAGTAAACGCTACTATTAATACTACTACTGTAAATGATGGGCATGTTTAATTTTATGGAATGGTAATGAGCAAAACCATTGTTGTATTTATCATCAATATGAGAGAAACTATTTTTATCCCAATGAGTGAACATACCTTCTGAGAGTAGTTCAAATTTATCAAAAGTCATCTGAGCTCTTATGTCAAGATTTACTCTTTTTTCGGGAAAGGGTAGCTGTATTTTTGGAATGTATTCTCCTTCTCCTTCTCCAACATATTCGTATTGTATGTAGCCAGATTTATTATAGGAGCCTTTCCCTGAACCTACATAAGAAAAACTCACGAGGTAATTACCTGTCGAATCGAACCCAACATATACATAATGAGAATCAACAAGAATATAATTGCCCTGTCCTACCTCGACAGAATCTACACCACTGATGCGGGCTTTATCAGAATCATTCCCAGCATTTCTCAATACTTCTTTCTCTTTTTCTGTAAAACTGAAATTCAATGGATTATCTTTATCATCATTATTACTGACTATCTTCATAGATACATTAAGTCCATTATTGAAAAGAGAGATATCTCCTGATCCAAGATAAAAGTTACTTCTATATTCTTCTGCGGTATATTCATAATCTGCAATAATATATGAATCCTCAGTAATAATGTTCATGTTCTGAAAAGTAACCGATCCCTCATTATAATCAATAAAATAGTCTTCTCCTCGATCAAGCAATCTGCCATTCAAGTATATTTTTTCAGTTCCAGAGAGTACCCTTACCTTTGAGCTATTGTTACCTGGCAAATAATAGGGACCCTGAATGCCTTCTGTTCCATAAAATGAATAACTTTTAAAATCTCCATTAGATACCGCTACCGAACCTTTTACTTTTTGTTTACCTTCTATCTGAAATGTTACTCCTTCAAGTTTATAATCATAGTTTGCATAATGAGTATCATCGAAGCGGACAAAGAAATCTCCAAATTGCAGATTATAGTTACCTGAATATACCTTTATAAACATCTTATCGAATTCACTGAGCTTTTTTGTAGTTCCTTCCGGTGAAATCGGAGTTGTATTATCAGATAATTGAGCTTTGATAAAAACATTTTTTGAAAGTTCTCCGTCCACCTGCAGATAGAGAGATTGATCAAGATCCATATTTTGCTGATTACCAAGAGAAAGAGCAAAACTCTTGCTTCCAGAGATATTTAAATTTGCTGATGTATCATAATTTTGCTTTTTGACTACTTTGTTACTATTTTTATTAGGTCTAAGTACATTATCCTGAGGTGAAAATTCTTGGAATGCATAGAGAAGACTTTTGGGAAATACCTTGAAAGTTATTCTTATTTTCTGACCAGATTGCATCTCTTTAAGAAAAGAAATAAATCCTCTCACATAATCAATTGAATAATCTATATTTTTAATAAAAACAATATCGTGACAGATGACCCTCTCGGAAGAAAGGATAATATACTCATATCCAAGCTCGTAATTAGTCTTTCCGGGTTCTATTTCTATGACAGTAGTTTTATCAAGAATTGAATGATCCTCGCTCCATAGAGGAACACTCAGAAAGAGGAAAATGAGAAAGAGAGTAGCAGGATAAAAACGCATTCCCTCTATTCTTTGGGCAGAATGAGCCAGAGAATAATATAGAGAAAAAATCCGAAAGCGAAATAGAGGAACATGAGTACAAATATGATTCGTATGATGCTTACATCGATATTGAACTGCTTTGATAAACCAGCACAAACCCCACCTATCATTGCTCTATCCATATCCCTGCTCAATTTCTTCTTATCTTCATCATCTTCAAGTATGTATTCTGTACCGTCATCTTTCTTTGGAGGAATGATCAGGGCAGCAACGATATACAGTAGTATTCCTGCTCCCCCATAGAACGTGAAGATAACCCAGAGTATGCGAATGATGGATACATCAGCGCTAATATACTCTGCCAAACCACTACACACTCCAGAAATCTTTGCATGTTGCACATCTCTAAATAATGTTTTAGTCGGTTTCATCTGTTTCTCTCTTTCTATCTGATAGATAGATAATATTTCTTAACTCCTCCTCATCTTTTGCCTTGCACCATCGAGTATGAAAATCAGGTTTTCGAACAATTTGTGCTATTGACATTAATGCCCTTAAGTGGAAGTTCCTCTTATCCCTTGATCCAATAAGGACAAAAACAGTATTTACAGGTTCTTCTTCTCCCTGGAACTTGATTCCTCCTTTGCTCCGCAAGATCATAATATCAAATTTGTTTTCACCCGGAATGATGATATGAGGGATTGCAAGACCAGGTTCCAATGTAGTAGGTGATTCTTGTTCTCGTTCGATAAATAGTTCATAGAGTTTTTCCCTGCTCATATCGAGTCTTTTAGAAAGTTTTTCCGACACAAGAGTGAAAAATTCCTTATCGTCCATTGGTTTATCCAGATTCATTACAATTGCTGATTTGACTAATTTATCAAATCTGTCTTCTATGATATTATCTCTCCTTATTAGTATTTCCTTGAGTTCGTTGCTGAGTGTCGAGCTGGCTATTTGTTTATTAGTTAGACGCTCCACAATATGGATGAGAGCGGATTTCCTCTCTACACGTGGACGTACATAGAAAAAATACCAGACAAAGCAAAGAAAGAAAAAAGCACCTGTAATGATCAGAGGTACTAAACCCATCTCAAAAATAAGAAAAGCATATATCATAATGGCAACTATCTGCAATACAGGATAAAAAGGAGCTTTGAATGATGGCCTATAGGTATCGATCCTGCTTTCCCTCATAACAATCAGTGCAACATTTGTATATAAGAAAAGTATGATCATCATGGTTGAAGCAGCTTTCACCAGATTCTCAAAATTCAAAAAAGCGATCATGCCTATCATAAAAGCTGAGGTGAAAATTATTGAGATAATGGGAGTAGTATTTTTTTTAGTTGTTTTACCAATAACGCGAGGGATCAGTTTATCCCTGCTCATTGCCAGAGGAAATCGTGATGCAGATAAAATACCTGCATTTGCTGTTGAGAAAAATGCAAAAAGTGCAGCAATTGATAGTACGATCATACCAAAATTTCCAAAGACAATTTTTCCACCTAGAGAAATCGGGATCTTTGAGTTAGCAAGGTTTTCTGCATGAGTTACACCTACCGTAATAGAAACAACTGCAACATAGAAAAACATCACAATGATAAGAGCTAGTATCATGCCAAGAACAAGATTCTTTTTCGGTTTTTGTATCTCCTCTGCGATACTGGCTATCTTTGTCAATCCACCAAATGAAACAAACACGAGACCTGCTACTGGTAGAACAGCGCTAAAACCTTTTGGAGAGAAGGGAATGAAATGGTTGAGATTCACCTTTGTGATTCCCACGCCACAATACAGCAGTAAGATTCCCAACAGACTTAGTACCAGAAAAACCTGAAACCTGCTTGTATTTTTTACACTTTTTATATTCAACACTGTAAAGAATATGCAAAATACGATCGCGATTGCTTTCATGTGTGTTTCTGATAAAACTGGAAAAAGCAGGTTGGCAAAAGCTCCAATACCAATAAGAGCAAAGGCACTTTTGAGCGCTAGACTGAACCAGCTCGCGAAACCACCGATCGTACCTGCTGCTGGTCCCAGACTTCTTTCTATAAAAAAGTAACTTCCACCAGCCTTGGGCATTGCTGTAGTAAGCTCGATCTGTGCAAACATACCAGGAAGTATGATGATTCCTGCAAGTATATATGCGACAACTACTGCTGGTCCTGCATTCGCAAACGCCAGACCTGGGAGTACGAACAGCCCAGAGCTGATCATAGCTCCAGCAGCTATACTAAAAACGTCCAGAAGATGTAACTTCTTTGGTAACTTCTTTTGTTTCTTTGGCATAATTACATCATGGATTTAGAAAATAAAATGTCAAACATATTGTGACACTTTGCAGTAATTCATTTTTGTTGATAAGGGTATAAACTGGTTATTCGATTGGATCTGTTGCAAAAAAGGAAGCCAGATAACCGTCCAGCTTCCTATGAAATATATGAATGATTATAACTTACGGGCTATAAATATTCAGTGGCTCGATATTACCGGGCACTGATACATCATACCAGTCTGTATGCACTGTTCCGCCACTTTCTGCCCATGCAGCAAACTTGAGATATGCCCAGGTGATCTGATTTAGCTCAATAGGATAATCCCATGATTCAACGATATGAACAGCCCAGGGTAGATTATTTGATGTTTTATAATATCTACCGGTTCCAGGATTGGAATCATCATCTGCAGTTCCCCAATATGGAGATGTTACTCCCTGTGAGGTTGGAGGATAATCAGGAAGATGGATCTCTTTTTCACGGTCATTCTCTACATAGATAAAAGGATTATAGGGTGGTAGTTGACTTAGTGCTGTCACATCGAGAGGTGTACTTAAAGTATAGGTGAACGAAAACTCAGCAGGGGTGATATATGGTTCGTATTCTACCGTATTGATCCAAGTAGTTGGTTCTCCTGCTGGTTCATGCATGAGTGTAAAGGCATCCTGAAAAAGAATCACCACAGCATTTGTTGTTGTCACATCTCTATATATAGTTCCATTTCCGTCATTGTTCATAAATTGAAAGTTCGATGCTTCAAAAGGAAATTCTACACCACAGCCATTATGAAAGCCTGCTCCGACAGCTCTTAGCTTGAAAGATCCCTTTATATCTACCAGTTGATTACTCGCATTGGTCACCTGATTGTAGTTATAATCAAGTACGATATCATTGAAATCATAGTCTCCTTTACTTGGCCATCTATCTTCGAAAGCAAGTGTGCCATACATTCCTTCTGCGGGATAATAGTTATTGAATGCTCTGTCTGGATCATCCGGGTAATCATCTTCATCATCTGGCACACCATCTCCGTCATAATCAATTGGATCAGTTAAATGATATAAACTATCAGTATTAAAAAGATCTGGAGGATTTGTTTCTAGCAAAAAGATCGCATCATTGAAATCCATATCTCCACCAGGTCTTGCAATGTCCTCATAGGCAACAACGATTTTTCCGGAGATGCCATCATAAAGTGCAACGACCTGTGTCCCTGCTGCAGGATAATATTTCTTTGGAGAATAGAAAACCGGTCTGGTTTCACTTACACCACTACCACCATCTATCCAGCCATTACTTACAAGGAATGTGCCTATATAGGTGCCAGCCGAAAAACTTCCCAGTTGGAGTGCATCATCGGTCTGCAACTCACCAGCAGATGGGAATGATAGATTTGGAAATACAACTGTTCTCGTGAGTGTCGTCGGATCTAATGGCAATGAAGCAAGATTGGCAAAGTCGAAAAATCCTAAGCTGTTCTTGTATCCAGCGCCTTCGTGAACGAAGGTCATAAACACATCTGCATCTTGCTCTAGAAGAATGTTTGTCGTAATATCAGAGGAAAAATATTCGGGATGGTCTACTGTAGCATTTGAATACTCTGGCAAAGCGCTATTGATCCTCGAAATGAGTCCTACATCAACAGGTCGATTAAGAATTGGTGAAGGCGTACCCATTGCATTATATGATATACTTGGAAGATAGGACCACGCTTTTGCATCTCCTTGTAAGTCACTAATAAATCCCTTTCCACCGAATGGATAGTTACCATACTCAAAAGTAAGCTCACCATTTACAATAGGGAGTGTTAGTGTGTTCATAAAGCCAATTACAGTAAGCGAATCACATCCCTCTTTTACAATTACTGATGTGGAATAAACCCCATCTGCTTGAGTAATACCCTTGGCAATGAGACTTCCACCATCATCAGGGTGACTTCCATAGACTTTAAATACGATACCAGGGACTGGGTCATCTGAAGGAGTCTTCACTATAAGGTTAATGTCCACAGATTCGGTTGTGTTATAAAGAAATGCATAAGGTACTTCAATATCATTAATATTTATTTGTTCATTGTCTGTATCATTTTCTGTAACAGTATCACAGCCTGCAAATAAAAGAAAAACAGCTGTTATCATCATAAAAACTATCTTTTTCATTGAACCTCCATGAAATTTTATGTATCATATTGTACATCTATTTTTTTTTACGTCAATGTTAATAGTTACTTAACAAAAAAAAGCCAGAACAAATCTGGCTTTATAAAAGAGTGCTTTATTGTATATTTTTTATGGGGAAGAGTAGATATGATCAGCATTGATATTTGCTGGAACAGAGCTGTCATACCAATCAGTATGAACTGTTCCTCCACTTTGTGCCCAATCTGCAAATAACAGGTATGCCCAGGTGATCTGACTCTTTTCAATAGGATACTCCCATTCATCAGCAATGTTGATAGCCCAGGGGAGATTATTTGATGTTTTGAAATATCTATCTGTTGCTGGATTAGAATCATCATCGTAGGTTCCCCAGTGAGGTGTAGCAGTCATCTTGGAAGTGGGAGCATAATCGGGTAAATGAATTTCCAGCAGCCTATCATTATTAACATAGATGAAAGGATTATACGGCGGAGTTGTTGACAGTCCATCTACAGCAAGAGGAGTGCCAAGGGTGTAGGTGAATTCAAATTCTGCAGGAGTGATGTAGGTTTCACTTTCTACTGTATTGATCCATGTCGAAGGATCTCCCGCAGCTTCCTGCATAAGATTGAAAGCATCCTGGAAAAGAATGACAACTGCATTTGTTGTACCGTTATCTACATACTGGTGGGCATCTTCGTGATCATCAAAATCGCTAAAATTTGATTGTTCAAAGGGGAACTGCACGCCAAAACCATCGTGATAACCTGCGCCAACAGCCATGAGTTTGAAAGATCCATGTATATCTACAAGCTCATCAATTGCATTGGTCACCTGTGTATAATTCCAATACACTACTATGTCATTGAAATCATAATCATTTTTTCTTGGCCATTTATCTTCAAAAGCAAGGGTATAGAATATATTCTCTGCAGGATAATAGTTATCATGGGCACGCTCATCATCAAGTGGATAGTCATCATTTAAATCGTTTACTCCATCTCCATCACTGTCCCAGCCGTTAGTATAAAAAGCCCAGGAACAGCCAGTTATTGTTGCATCATAATCATTTGAAGTTTCATCATAAAGTGTCGCCCCTGTTCCTTCATCCATTCTCCAATATGAAACAAGTCCTGCCATTGAAGGATCAATAATCTTATTATAGTTTGAATTGATCTCTGCTTGTGATCTAGAAACTGACCAGACACGCACTTCATCCATATAGCCACCAAAAAACATAGAAGTATTATAAGAAAGATAAGCATTAACGCCAGTTAGACTAGAAGAAGTTTTGGAAGGTATTGTTCCATTGAATGTAAGTAGTACAGGTGAGCCATTAATATATAGTTTTACTTTATCAGCATTAGTAGAACCATTCCCGTCATAAACAGCAGCAAAATGAAACCATGTACCACTTGAAATTGTAGTACTATAATTATTCCAATAAGCATAAGAATTACTTCCATTTCCCACTTCTATATAAAATTTTCCTGCCCATGGGGCAATTGAAATATCATTGTTATCATCTAAAAACTTATGGAAAATCCTATCTTGATTAGTATTATTTGATTGATTTACCCATCCTTCTATCGTGAAAGTAGAAACATCGTTTAATTCAGTGATATCTTCTAAATCAACATAATCATTAGCTCCATCAAAACTCAAACAATAATTTGTTAATTTTGTCTGTGGATTATAACCTTTCGGATTTGTAAATGGTGATTTAAGTTTCGTATAATCAACATACTCGTAATTGAGAACACCGTTTACTATTGGAAGTATTCTAGTATCGATTGGGCTTACAACAGTGACCGCGGTACATCCTTTCGGTACTAAAATTTTTGTTTCATATTTTCCATCTTCCTGGGTCATGCCCTTTGCAATGGAACGTCCGTTTTCTTCTGGATCGCAATCATAGATTTTGAATATAATGCCCTGCACGGGGTCATCTGTGGGAGAAGTCACAAGAAGTGTAACATCTACAACAATACATGTTTCATATTCAAATTCATCTGGAACTTGAATTTCATTTATATTTATGGGTTCGACAGGTGGAGTTGTTTCAATGACGTTTTCACATGATGTGAGTATGACGAAAATTGTAATGGTTACCAGTAACAAAAGTTTTTTCATGGCAACCTCCTAATTTTAATTTGTTAAGAAAATAAATATTACAAGAAATTTGTCAAAATTTTCGGAATTTATTTATTCCGCCAAATTAGTACGAACAGTTTGAAAATCACGCATATCCCCAAAAATATGGAGATAAATCCTGAGAAGTACTGTGAATAGATGGTTTACGGGAATCTTGGAGTGGAAAATTGCTTTTTTCAAATCTACTGTTTTTTCCATCTTTGATTTTGTCACCCTTCTTCGCCAGCTGGCGAAGAAGGGTCTGCCACACTTCGATACGGATTCTCCACCAGCTTGTGGAGACGCCGTGAGAGACGCCCTCAGTGTGACAGCATTTTTCGTTATTAACCTTCTATCCTATTTTTACTTTTCGTATGGTTATATTTCGTATCATTATCAAAAAGTGTCATGCTTCTAATAAATTTTGGAGTGTGCATGGAACAGTTTGAAAATTTATTGACAAGCTTCTCCTCACAGCTGGGTTTCCTCCAAGGATAGCACATGATAAAAAAATCTATTTTCGGTAAAGATATCTATGAATATACGGGCATCATACATATTCATACAGAGCATTCTTTTGATGGACATGGTTCATTGAAGGAAATTATAGCAACGGCAACACAACAAGATATCGACTTTCTTCTCATCACAGACCACAGAAATATTGATGTGAAAGAAGAACTCCTTTCTATAGCAAATAATGATGTTATAACAATTATTGGCTATGAGATGAATGATTCACTGAAGAATAACCATTATTTGATATTCAACGTTGATAAAGTTTTTCCGATTTCTATGAAAGTGGATGAATATGTAAGAAGAGTAAAGGAAAATGGTGGTACTGGATTCATCGCTCATCCTTTTGAGAAAAGAAGATCGAGGAGAACTCTGCGCACGTATGCATGGACAGAATGGTCAGTTACTGATATTGATGGTATCGAGATATGGAATTACATCTCCGAATGGACCGACAAACTCAGCATACCATGGAATGTTATTCCTAAAGTATTATTCCCGAATTCTTCAATATCACGACCTAATAAATATGCAGTGAATAAGTGGGATGAGTTAAATAGATTAGATAAAAGACTGCCCGCAATCGGTAGCGTGGATTCACATCAGAACAAATATTCTTTGGGACCCTTTTCAGTTACCTTTCTCCCACATAAAAAACTATTCAAGGCCATTCGCACAAATATCCAGACAAGAAAACCATTACCTGACTATAATCCAGATCAATGCATTCTTGACAAGCTAAGATCGGGTAATTCCTATATTGTGAACTATACGCATGCCGATCCTGAGATGTTCTACTGCGGGATCGATTCCGGAAAAAGCGGTGTATCGGTACTTCCCGGTGAGGAAATATCATTATCAGAAGGAAATCTGAATCTTTTCGTATATGTGCCACAGGATTGCCATATTAAGATCATCAAGAACGGTTCCATCATTCATACGGAATATCGCAACAAGGTTTCATGTCGAATCGATGAAATTGGATTCTACCGGGTTGAGATCTACCTTGGGCATAAGGCGTGGATATTTACTAATCCGATATATGTAGTGTAAGACTTTATCCCTGCCCATTCTCCTTTCTCAGGATAAATCGTAACGATTATCAGCAAAAAAAATTCTCACTCTCACGGCAACTATCTAACATTTGTTTTCTTATAAATATCATTTTCTTCTTTTAGTGCCCTTCTTGATTTTCGTTTTTAGAAAAATATTATTGAAAGAAATAAGCTCAAATATTACTCTCCAATAAGTCTAATTACTTTATTTGTTTTGACATATAAACCACTGATTTGTTTTAGTGTCTTTCATGATTTTCACGGATAGAAAAATACCAAAGGAGTAGTATGAAAGAAATATTTATCGAAGATCTTCGAACCCTTGAAGGCAATGAGATCGTTGATTTTTTTGCTGTCAGTGAGAAATCAATACGCAAAAGCAAGAATGGTAAGCCCTTTGTAAAAATTATGCTGGTTGATAAAACCGGCCAGGTTATCGGTTTTATCTGGGATAATGTCCCTCAGCTTCAGGACACGTTCATGGCTGGCGATATCGTCAAGATAAAGGCATTTGTTACTACCTTTGAGGGAAATATCCAGCTGACAGTTCGAAATATCAGAACTGCAGAAGAGCAAGAATACGATCTTACCGATTTCTCTCCTGTTTCATCTAAAGATAGAGATAAATTGATTGATAGTCTTTTCGCATATATTGATTCCATTAAGAATGACTATCTTTCTAAGCTGTTACACCTTTTCTTTGATGATAAAGAGTTCCTTGAAAAATTTGCAAAAGCCCCTGCAGCCAAAAACTGGCATCACAATCTGGTGGGAGGGCTTCTCCATCATTCCGTTACAGTAACAACGATCTGTGACTCGGTCAGTACACTGTATCAGGAAATCGATAGGGATCTTCTACTTTCCTGTGCTATTATACATGATATTGGAAAGACACGAGAATACTCTCTTACTCCTTTTATTGAATTTACCGACGAAGGACGACTTATCGGTCATGTGGTAATGGGTCACATGATGGTGGTCGATGCCTGCAGAAAGATAAATAATTTTCCCAGTGATCTGATGATGAAAATCGAGCACTTGCTGCTCAGTCATCATGGAGAGAGGGAATTTGGCGCTGCGGTTCCACCGAAAACAAGAGAAGCGCTCATACTCCATTATGCTGATAATCTCGATGCACAGGTAGTTGGTGCATCCGACCTTATAGACAAAGCTGCTGACCAGAGTGCAGACTGGACTGCATATAATTCCCTCACAGGTAGAGAATACTATACAAAGTAAGTAACATAGGAATCATCCAATTTTCTTGACTGGATTTTCCTCACTTTGACATGTTACATGTTCAAAATACGATACCAAAGCAAGGATTTATCATGAATATAAACATAACTTTCCCAGATAGCTCCCGGAAGGAGTATCCACAGGGAACTACACCCTATGACATTGCCAGCAGTATCAGTAAAGGACTGGCAAAAGAAGCAATTTGTGCTCAACTTAACGATAACCTGATTGATATGACTCGTCCGATCAGTGAAAACGGCACAATCCTCTTTCATAAATTCGCTGATGATGCGGGTAAAAACATATACTGGCACAGTAGTTCTCATATTATGGCGCAAGCGGTTAAACGTCTCTTTCCGGATGTGAAGGTGGCAATCGGACCTGCAATCGAGAACGGTTTTTATTACGATTTTGATAAAAAAGTATCATTCACTGACGAAGATATTAAGATAATCGAAGAAGAAATGCAGCGAATTATTAATGAAAAATTCTTCTTTGAGCGCAAGCTAGTTAGCAGAGAAGAAGCGCTGGAACTCTTTGATAGTCTCGGGGAAGATTACAAAGTTGAACTCATCAATGATATGCCAGAAGATGAGACTATCACTATTTACGTTCTTGGTGATTTTGTCGATCTCTGCCGTGGTCCTCACCTTACCTCTACCGATCAAGTTAAAGTTTTCAAGCTATTGAAATTCTCAGGGGCTTACTGGCACGGAGACGAAAAAAATAAGATGCTGCAGCGCATTTATGGCATCTCCTTTCCCACACAGAAAGAGCTTGATACCTATCTTGAAAAACTTGAGGAAGCAGAGAAAAGAGACCACAGAAAACTCGGAAAAGAACTTGATCTCTTTGGGTTTTATGAAGACGTGGGCGCTGGACTTGTTCACTGGCATCCCAAGGGTGGTTTGATGCGTAACGTGATCGAGGATTTCTGGAAGAAGGAACATCTCAGAGCTGGCTACGAGATCATCTATACTCCCCATATTGGAAAATCGATTCTCTGGGAGACCAGTGGACACCTCGACTTCTACCAGGACAGCATGTATGCACCGATGAAGATCGATGATATAGATTATTATATTAAACCGATGAACTGTCCGTTCCATATCATGGTGTATAAATCCAAATTACGCAGCTACAAAGAGCTGCCAATCAAAACTGCAGAACTTGGTACTGTCTATCGGTACGAGCGTTCCGGAGCTCTTCATGGACTTATGAGAGTACGGGGTTTTACCCAGGATGATGCCCATATTATCTGCACACCAGATCAACTTGTCGATGAGGTCGTGAAACTGCTTGATTTCTCCCTTTTCTTTTTAAAATCCTTTGGTTTTGATCGTTATGATATTTATTTATCCACCCAACCAAAGAAATTTGTCGGCAAGAACGAAGATTGGATCAAAGCAACTGAATCGCTGAAAGAAGCACTTGAAATCTCAAAAATTGAATATAAAGTTGATCCTGGTGAAGGCGTCTTCTATGGACCAAAGATTGACATCAAGATCAAGGATGCCCTGGATCGTTCCTGGCAGTGTACAACTATTCAGTTTGATTTCAACCTCCCCGAACGCTTTGATATGACCTATATCGGTGAGGATAACGAAGCACATCGCCCCTTTATGATTCATAGAGCACTGCTCGGTTCACTTGAGCGTTTCTTTGGGGTATTGATTGAACATTATGCAGGAAATTTCCCGGTGTGGCTTGCTCCAACCCAGGTGATGGTCATTCCCATTAGCGAGCATCATGTTGACTATGCAAAAAAAGTAATGGCTTCGCTGCTCGAATCAGATATTCGGGCTGATGTTGATTATCAGAATGAAAAAGTCGGGTATAAGATACGTGAAGCCGAAAAGCAGAAGATACCATATATGCTTATTGTGGGTGACAAGGAGATCGAAAAAGGTACTGTTTCTGTCCGTAAGCATCAGAAAGGTGATGTAGGATCTCTGGATCTGGACACCTTTATCAAAGATATAACCAAAGAGATTCAAGAGAAAAAATAACACATCTCTGTAATGAAACCCGATGCGTCTCTTTTACTACCGATTCCTCGCCGTAAAGGAAGAGATTCTATTGGATGGAACGAACCGGTTCCCTTTACAGGAAGAGATCTCTGGAATGCCTATGAATTCTCATTCCTGGATAAAAAGGGAACTCCAAAGCTTGCCATCCTGACGATTGAATATTCATCAGACTCACCATACCTTATCGAGAGTAAATCGCTGAAGCTCTACCTGAACTCCTATGCAATGTGTACCTTCAATGATCTGGATAATGCGATCTCTTGTGTCATCCAAGATTTGTCTGCGCAATTGCGAACCACCATAGATATCTATGCTGAGGATGCACGAAAGTTCTCTAACATGTTCACGTTCACAAAAAAATTTTTCTGTATCGATGAGCTATCGGAAGTGAATGTGGAAGTATATGAATATGATCCTGAATTACTCAAAGCTATCTCATCAGATGAGCCAGAATATTTTCTCTATTCAAACCTTCTCAGATCAAAATGCCCGATCACAGGACAACCTGATTGGGGATCAGTTTATTTATATATTGTGCCTGAGATAAAAATGATTACCAGGGACTCGCTGCTACAATACATAGTCTCCTATAGAAATCATCAGGAATTTCATGAAGAATGTTGTGAGCGAATGCTCTATGATATTATAAAAACGATCGAACCGAGAAAGGTTGCTGTGTTATGCAAATACACTCGCCGAGGTGGTATCGATATCAATCCATTACGTCTGTATCCCAAAGATTTCACAATTGATCAACTCCCGGATCATTACACAAAACTTATCTACACAAGGGAATTTCGGCAGTAAATTCGTTGACAGTGAACAAGCATTTTCCAACAAATATAAATATAGAATGAAATGTGTTTGAAATAGAGGAGATATTGAAGAAAGAAGTCATGAAAAAAAATATACTGCTCGGTATTATTTTACCCTTGTTGATTATTAGTTGTAATAAACAAAAGCTTCCATCCTTTGATGGTGAGCGAGCATTCTCATATCTCAAACAGCAATGTGATTACGGACCAAGAATTCCCGGGTCAGTTGCACATGAGGATTGTAAAGAATTTCTTGCCAATACACTTGAAACACTAGGTGCATCGGTCACACTTCAGGATTTCTCTACCTCAATCAGAGATAAAGAGTATGTGTTTACAAATATCATAGGATCATTTTATCCCGAAAAATCGAAAAGAATTTTTCTTGGCGCACACTGGGATTCACGTTTGTGGGCAGATAGAGATCAGGATAGAACACAATGGAATGAACCGGTCATGGGTGCAAATGATGCAGCGAGTGGTATTGCAGTGTTGCTGGAAATGGCTCACATTCTTATGGATCATGAGCCGAATTATGGAGTTGACCTGCTGTTCTTTGATGCAGAAGATTCAGGCGAATATGATATGAATGAAACCTGGTGTCTGGGATCGCAATATTTTGTGGATAAGTATGATGGTCCCAAACCGGAATACGTCATTATTGTCGATATGATCGGTGATACAGATCTGAATATTCTGATCGAATCATTCTCTTATAGGAATTCGCCAGCTCTTGTTAATACTATTTGGGATATTGCAAAAAAATTGGGTATCAAGGAATTCACCCCTAAGATGATTCAATTCATCTATGATGATCATTACCCGTTTTTGGAAGCTGGCTACGAAGCAGTCGTTATCATAGATCTGGATTATCCTTACTGGCATACGACTCATGATACTCCAGATAAGTGCAGTCCCCAAAGTTTGGAAAAAATTGGAAAAGTACTCGTGTACCTTTTATACTCCTGATGTTAGAAAAATATTTTACCAAAGACGAAAGAAACAGCCTTCTCTTCCTGGTAGTATTCCTTATTATCGGGCTTATTATCATCAATGTTAAGAATGTCTCCTCTTTCCTCGATGCTGATTCCACCTCCGCGGTGCAGGATAGCATAAAAAAGGTCATAGAAATATCCCATACTCCACTGAAGATACATTTAAATACAGCCGATCTTGAAACTATTGCTGAACTTCCAGGTATTGGTCCAGCAAAAGCAGAAGCCATTTATTCTTATCGACAGGAGAATGGCAAGTTTGGTTCCTTGATCGAGCTTGTTAACATCAAAGGTATTGGGACTAAAACCCTTGCGAAGCTACTCCCACATCTTGTCATGATCGGTGATTCTACAGAAGTATACGCTTTTGCAGGTAAAGATACAAAGGCTGAAGATGCTGCGTTAACGGTCACGAACAGCGAAGTCATCAATCTGAATACTGCTTCACTTCAGCTACTGCAGACTCTCCCGAGCATCGGTGCAAAAAAAGCACAGGCAATTATTGACTATCGAATTGAGCATGGAGATTTTCACTCAATCGAAGATATCATTAAGGTAAAAGGTATCGGTGAAGGCATCTTTGCCAAGATCAAGGATAAAATAGAGGTGTAATATGGACTTTCAGGATGTTGTCGCATCACCTACGCTGGCAAAAATGTACGAGGAGCAGGGCAACTATACAATGGCGCTCATCATGTACAAAAAGCTTTATGAGAAGAAGAAAGATGATTTTTATAAAAAAAAGATCATCTACCTCGAAGATCTGATCACTTCGAAGACGAGGAAAGATCACAGCGAGATTGGCTCTTTTGTCATGAGTGATAAGGAAAAGGATGTGTTCAACATGTCCAAGCAGGAAAAAGAGGAGCTGCAAAAAAAAATTGGAAAATCTAAGGACACAGATGAAGATCTTTCTGATCCAGAACTCGATGAGATCATGAAAAGAAGCAGTACTGATATTCCCTATTTCCTTGTCGAAAAATACGGTGACCTTACGCTTGAACAGTTTCTAACTATGCTTGCCAGCTTAATCGGTAAAAACCGCAAACTCAATGAAATTACCATCATGGATATCATACAAGCACTAGAAAGGATATGATGAAATCTCAGGCAGCAACTCTTGAAAATGGAAAGATCACGATCAATCCGGACATCATCAAACTCGTTATTTTTGATAAAGACGGCACTCTGTCTGATCTGAATATGTGGATCGAGATCATCAAGCAGAGGGCTCGCTTGCTGGGAAAACATTTCGAACTTCCAAAAGATAGAACTGATGCTATCATTCGTGCAATGGGAGCTGATCCTTTTTCGACCGAAATCCTTGATGTTGCACTGCTGACCGACTCACGCATGACTACAGAGAAAAAAGTGATCATGAAGTTGGTAGAATTTGGTTTTGATCAATCAACTGCCTATCAGGCTACTCATAAGATCTTCGGAGAGGTGGACAGCATCGTTGATCTTCGGGAGATCGCGATGCCGCTCGGTGATATTCACGGACTGTTCAAATCACTAAAAGCGTTTGATATCAAAATTGCAGTTGCGACCTCTGATCTGGCAAATCGTTGTGAAAAAATCATGGAAGCTTTTGACGCACTCGAATACATCGATGCAATATGCGGTGCAGACAGCACTGTGAATGATAAACCAGCTCCAGATATGGTACATTATGTGTGTGAACTTCTGCAAGAAAGACCCGAGCATACTGCAGTAATCGGTGACAGCACCCTTGATATGGATATGGCAAAAAATGCCGGATGTGCACTGGCAATAGCAGTCCTGACAGGTAAAGATGATCATCCCACGCTTAAACCTTCAGCAGATGTTATTGTAAACTCGATAGATGATATTAAGGTATTGTAAACGAAACTCGAAAGGAAAATTTTTTTGACAAGAAATGAGTTATGATTAGTCAGTAAACAAAGAGTTTAAAAAACATTTCGGAGGGTCGAAATGAAAAAAAATATTTTCTTGTTGGTGTTTGTTGTGATCTTTCTTAAGTACAACAAACTAAACTGTACTATTATTAATGTACCGGCAGAATATATCACCATTCAATCTGCAATCAACGTTTCTATGGATTCCGACACGATTCTCGTTCAGCCAGGAACATATATTGAAAACATTAATTTTCTTGGTAAGTCTATCATGCTTGGTTCTTTATTCTTAACTACACAGGACACAAGCTTCATTTCTCAGACAATTATACAAGGGAACATTAACGGAAGTGTGGTAAAATTTGAGAACGAGGAAGACTCTACTACAGTATTAACTGGATTTACAATATTTCAAGGCACCAACTCCAATGGTGGAGGGATATATTGTAATAATTCAAGTCCTACCCTAATTGACTTGAAAGTATCAGAAAACCATTCTGACCAATATGGTGGAGGAATTTATCTCAAAAATTCTAATTCAATTTTAATTAATATCTCAATTTTCAACAATTCTGCTTATCGTGATGGTGGAGGATTATTTTGTGATAATTCCAACCCACATCTAACGAATGTAATAATTTCAAATAATTCCGCCGACAGAATTTTCAGCCTTGGGGGAGGTATCTATTGTAATGAGAATTCAAATCCTATCCTAAATGATGTAGAAATTTGCGGTAATCAAGCGTATTATGGTGCTGGTATCTGTTGTGCTTACAATTCTGAAATGACCATTCAAAATTCTAAAATAATAGGTAATACGGCAGATAAATATGGGGGAGGAATTAATTGTGGAGAAAATTCGATATGTAACCTCGAAGGAGTAATAATAAAAAATAATCATGCGGATATTGCAGGGGGGGCGATCTTTTGTTATTCAAGTTCATATATTTATTTTGATAATGATAATTTGTGTAATATTTATTCTAACTATTCAGACTATGGTAAAGATATTTTTTCAGGACGAATGATAAATGTTATAGTAGATACATTTACTGTAATGAATCCTACAAATTATCATGCTACTCCAATTGAAAACTTCACGTTTGATATAATTCATTCAACACTCACTCAAATAAATTCAGATGTCTATGTTTCACCAGATGGGAGCAATTCAAACAGTGGATTATCATGGGCTGATCCCCTAAAAACAATCTCATATGCACAATCAGTAATATTCGTGGATAGTCTTAATCCACATACGATTTTCTTGTCATCGGGAACCTATGGCCCGGCTACAAACGGAGAACAATACCCTCTAACATGGATCAGCTATCTATCACTTCAGGGAAATGGTGAATCTGAAAGTATTTTAGATGGCAATGATGAGAACAAGATATTCGTTTTTTCTTCCATTTTTGATGTAATTATTCAGGATATTACAGTAACCAATGGTAATTCTGATTGGGGAGGAGGTATGTCATTCGGTCCTGTAACAAATACTCTCCTTACAAATATCTCAGTGACCGATAACCATTCAGACCATTCTGGCGGCGGAATCTATTGTTCAAATAATTCCTCACTAATATTTGAAAACGTTATTATCTCTAATAATTTTGCCGATGCCTCAGGTGGTGGTATCTATTGCTGGGATGCAAGTCCATGCTTGAAAAATGTTATAATTTCTGATAATATAGCAGATGGCAATTATGGTGGTGGTATGTATTGTGATAACTCTAGTCCAATATTAATAAATGTAATCCTTGATAATAACTCAGCTTATGAAACCGGTGGTGCAATCAGTTGTACTTATCACTCCGAACCTAATTTTAAGAATGTATTAATAACAAATAACACATCATTCAGGGGTGGTGGAATTTATTGTAGCTGCGAATCGAATCCAGTTTTAACTAACGTCACAATCTACGGTAATTCAGCATCTATATTTGGTGGAGGTATTCTTAGTTTCGATGAATCAAATCCAATTCTCACAAATTCAATTATATGGAACAACTCACCTGAAGAAATCTATTTGGATGAATGGGACACAGGAGGAGAGCAAACGTATGTCACTATTTCACATACTGATATTCAGGGTGGTCTAGATGATATTGTAACAAATATGCATGGAACAGTATACTGGCTTGATGGAAATATTAATGAGAATCCGCAATTCGTAGATACACTTTCTGATTGGTCATTACAGTCAAGTTCTTGCTGCATCAATAACGGAACACCCGATACTACTGGACTTGATATCCCTTCAGTTGATTTAGCAGGAAATCCTCGTATCTATAATGGAGTTTTCGACATTATTGACATGGGTGCATATGAATATCAAGGTGAACCCGATCCAATACCTGATATTCTGGTTGATCCTTTTGAAATTTCATTTGGATTTGGAACTATTGATACAATCTCATGCATCGAGGATGTTTCTATTACTAATTTAGGTCCCATTTCACTTGAAATTGACTCGATTGTCGCTCCACCTGGTTTTAAGATTAAAAAAGAGAATGATGTGTGTTTTATGGATGTCCTTTCAACCTTTTCAATACCTGCATATCACGATACACTTATTAAAGTCGGATTTCTTCCTACAACTACACAAAATTATTCGGGCAACTTGACCATAACAAATAATGACCCGGATGAAGGAGTTGTGCTTGTTGCGCTTTCTGGAACTGGAACTACTGCAGAAGTCGCAGGTGGAGTAATAGATCAGAACACAACCTGGGATGCGGATACTGTTAAAGTTGTGGAAACAGTAATCATAAACGAGGGAATAACCCTCTCTATAGAACCCGGTACAGTAGTTGACTTCCAAGGGCATTTTAAAATCAACGTACAGGGTCGAATTTTAGCAATCGGAGCTGAAAATGATTCTATCTTCTTTACTAAACAAGGTTATGTTCATTATTGGGATGGTTGGGCTGGAATAAAATTTAATGAAACTTCAATTACAAACGATTCATCAAAATTTGAATACTGTAAAATTACAAGATGTTATAATGGTGATTACAGTGATGCTTATGGTGGGGCATTCTTCATTAAAGAATTTTCAAAATTAAGTATTTCGCATACTGAAATTTATAAAAATTATGTCAATGCTCAAGATAGTCCGGCAGGTGGAAATAGTATGGGTGCAGGTATTTATTGTGAGAATTCCTCTCCACTTATAACCAGTTCTTCCATTCATAGTAACATCTCATGTGGCAATGGTTACTGGCAGTATGGATCAGGTGGTGGTTTATATTTAACAAATTCATCTCCGAAAATTATGAATACAATCATTAGAGATAATGAAGCCCAGTATGGTACTGGAGGTGCACTATTTTTGCTACACTCATCACCACATATTATTAATACAACAATTATTAACAATGACAGTGATTATGGAGCGATATTCTGCAGGAATGGTTCTCAACTTTATGTAATAAATACCATTCTTTATTCTAATGAAGTTCATGAAATTATATTCTGTTCTCTCGACAATTCAAATTCAATAACGATTGAATATTCCGATATTCAAGGAGGAGAAGATGGAATTGTGACAAACAATAATGGTACTGTATATTGGTTAGAGGGTAATATAGACGAAGATCCCCTATTCGAAAACGGCTACCATCTCGGTTATGGATCTCCTTGCATCGATGCCGGAACACCGGATACAACAGGACTGTATTTACCTCCAAGAGATTTAGATAACAATGTGCGTATTTGGGATGGAAACGGTGACGGTCTCGTGATCATCGATATGGGTTGTTATGAGTTTGGCGCACCACCATATTATGATATTGATGAACCATCAACACATAATGAATTAGCACTCTATCAAAATTATCCTAATCCCTTCTCTCAAAACACAAATATAATGCTTAATATCCCTAAATTTTGTAAAAATAATGAGTTAAAAATCTATAATATAAAAGGACAGCTTGTCAGGAATATCTCAATTTCATCCTCATTATCCCATTTATATGAAATCACTTGGGATGGCAATGACAACAACAACCAAACTCTTTCAAACGGAATTTATCTGTATCAATTGACGGGAAAAAACTATACTTCAAAAATAAAGAAAATGATTTTGTTAAGGTAAATATGCGTCATATCGATCTACACAAAGAAAAAGAAAAGATCATCGCCTTTATTCGGTCTTATTGTAAAGACTCTGGTTTCAGCAAAGGGATCATTGGCTTGTCCGGTGGTGTTGACTCATCATTAGTTGCGTACCTTGCTGTCGAAGCACTTTATAAGGATAATGTGATCGGTGCAATGATGCCCTATAAAACCAGTAGGGATGACAGTCTCGAAGACGGAAAACTCATTGCAGAAATCCTCAAAATTAAATATTACACAAGAGATATCACTCCAATGGTGGATGCCTATTTCAACACCTATGATCCAGATGCTGACCGATTACGAAAAGGAAATATGAAAGCCAGGATGCGTATGTGTACGATCTATGATCTTGCTGCACAAGAACGTGCACTCGTGCTGGGAACAGGTAATAGAACCGAACTCCTTCTCGGGTATGTGACACAATACGGTGATGGCGCATGTGCATTGGAACCACTTGGTTGTTTATATAAAACAGAGGTCTGGAAACTCGCTGAAATGGTTGGTGTCCCACAGCAGATCGTTGAAAAAACCCCTACTGCTGACCTGTGGGAGGGACAGACTGATGAAGGGGAACTTGGTCTTACGTATCAGCACGCAGATGAAATTTTATACAATATCTTAGAAAAAAATATATCAATTGATCAACTTGTGAACATGGGATTTGAAAAGCATGATGTCATTCATATTATCGACATAATGAACAGAAACCGGTTTAAACAAACCGTGCCCCCGAATCCTGAAACCTACCTGACATAAGAAAGAACTGTTATGAAAACCTATTTTGGAATTTTCCAGCCCAAACGCTGCCAGAAATGTACCATTCATAAAGCGACGAGAACGTGCCCAAAGCTAAAAAAAGAGATTGGCTTCCACTGCTGTAATGAGCTCCGAGTTCAGATGGCATGTCCTCCAGACTGCAAGTATGCGATCAAAAGCACGCAGGATCAGAAAAATCTGCAGTTGAACAATTATTCGGAATCGATCGCAGAACAGCAGGAACTGCTGGACCTCTACCTTGCTAAGTGGATGAAAACAGAAAATCCACTCTTTGAAAACAAATCCCCAAAAGAGTATGCAGACACAGCGCAGGGCAAAAAGAAGATCGATGATTTTCTTACAAAACATGAAGGTAAACTGAAAAATGCGTTATCGTATAACTTTGTAAGAGAAGAATTGGGCATTCCTCTAAAGGAAAAATCCGACTACAGTCATGAAGACGTTGCCATGAAATACCTTCAGTTATCAAAGGATCTTGAATATGATACCATCTTTCCGATGCTTCTCCATCATGAAATATACAAAGATGAAACATTCCGAAAAAACTACATGAGACGAAATCTTGAGCTGAAAGCATTCAAAGCGCTTAAGGAATTTGATCTGATCCGTTCTGCACTCAGCAAAGAGCAGGATCAGGGAATCGTTGAATTTGAGATCAATGGTAAATATCCTTTATGTATTGTACTCCAGAAAATCGATGGAACATGGTTTGTGAAAGAGAAGGTTTTCGGCGAATCGGGCATGGTTCTCTCGGAAAGTGAGTTTATTCAACGCGTGGGCTACAAATATGCACAGCGTGACTTCAGTGGTGCGTTTAGCGATTTAAAAAAATACTCGAAGGTATTCCCAGATTCAGCTGATTTTTACTACTATTTTGGCATCTATTACTCAACCAAAGGCAAGGTGGAAAAAGCAAAGGAAGCTTTCTTTAATGCAATGGAACTCGATCCTGAATTTATCGAAGCAAAATATAATTATGCTTTCCTCTTCCAGGCAGAGGGCAAAATGGACAAAGCACGGGATATCTATGAAGAGATACTCGAGCAGAAAGAAGAGCCCAAAACGCTGAATAATCTTGCGGTAATCTATGAACAGGATGAGCGTTTAGAACAAGCTTATGTACTCTTGAAAAAAGCTCTGGAACTAGATAAAGAGTTCGAGCTGGCGAAAAAGAACCTTGAAAGGATCAATGAGAAAAGGACTGCTGCTTCGAACACTTCCGAAGATAACTAAACATCTCTGCGTTGACAAACCAATTAATTCTGTTACTGAAATTAAGGTAACGCGTCTCTGTAACCAGCGGTGCAGACAATGCAATATTCATGAGAATCGTGAGGGAAATCCTTACATGAGTCTTCAGGAGTATAAAATCGTTCTGCAGAGACTGAAAAAGTATGGCAGTCTTGTGGGCATGATCAGTGGTGGAGAACCGCTTCTTCATCCTGATATTATTGAAATACTCAAACTTGCTAAAGATACCTTCCCTCTTTCTGTATCCCTGGTAACGGGTCTTTATTTTGATTACGATAAAATATCTGATGTCATTGAATTTTGCTTGAAACAAGGCATCAATATACAAACATCCTTGGATGGTCTTGGAGAAATGGGATCGTATCTTCGAGGAGTTGAACAACATTCTGAAATTGTGCTTGCGAATATGAAGAAGATCACCGAGTGTAAAAATGAATTAGGTTCATCTTCTTTTACGTATGTCAATTGTGTGCTCAGTACAAAGAATCTCACCCAGGTTCCGGAAATTATCCATAAAAGTAAAGATGCGGGGTGGGAAGTAACGATTGGACTGTATCATTCTCTGCTGGATACAACTATAGAAGATGATGAGATGAAGATCACCGATGCGGAAAAGTTACATCAGACTGTGGATTTTTTAAAAGGTAATTCTGCAATTCTAAATTTAAATTCCTTCATCGAGGGTATCCCGAGAATTTTAAATACTGATTTTCCCGACTACTGTCCCTTTGTTGATGGAAAACGAACTGCTACCCGGCTCACGATCATGCATAATGGAGAACTTCATCTATGCAAGGGCGGAGCAACAGGAAATCTTTTCGAACAGGATCTTGATGAGATCTTTTCTGGAATTGAATATAAGAATCGCCTTGAAAAGTATACACACTGTGATGGTTGCTGGAGCAGTTGTTATACCCAGAAATATCTGTTATTCCATCCACAAGGTTTCAAGCAGGCATCGGAGCATCTAAGGAAGCTCCTAAATTTAAAGAAAGCCGCAAAGGATACTTCATGAAATCCTATCTTGATATTGCACTTGAAGCTGCTGGAAAAGCAGGAAAAGTAATCCAAGAAAACTTCCATAGAAAGAAACAAATCGATTATAAAGGAAGGATCAACTTAGTTACCAATGTGGATAAAGAAGCCGAGATAGCAGTGATCGATACTATCACTAAGAATTATCCGGAACACAACATTCTTACAGAGGAGACCGAGCATAAGCAAGATGAGACTCAATCCTATAGATGGGTCATAGATCCGCTGGATGGTACGACCAATTATGTGCATGGATTTCCTTTTGTATGTGTGTCGATTGCCCTACAGAAAAATGATGAAAGTATCGTTGGAGTTGTATATAATCCAATCCTTGAAGAACTTTTTTATGCCGAGAAAGGCAAGGGCAGTTTTAGAAATAATAAACAGATTTCAGTCTCTGAAAATACAGATTTCTCAAAATCACTCCTTGCGACCGGCTTTCCTTATGACATGCTCAATGAGGAACGCAATAATATACAAAATTTTTCAAAACTGATTAAAAAATGCAGAGGTATTCGTCGTCCAGGCGCTGCAGCTTTGGATATGTGTTATGTCGCGTGTGGAATCTTTGATGGGTACTGGGAACTTGAACTCTTTCCCTGGGATACTGCAGCAGGATTGATCATACTCCAGGAAGCAGGTGGGAAGATTACCAAGTTTGATGGTTCAAAATTCTCAATTTTTGATAAGGAAATTGCTGCATCGAATGGGAAAATTCATGAGGAAATGTTGATGGCATTGGGTATGAGGTAATGGGTTGTAGGCATCGGGTGTGTGAAAGGGATGGTCGTAGAGACTAATTAAAATTTGGGTGTATAATTTATTTTGACTGAGAAATATAGTATAATTGTCCTCTTCGTAAAATCGTCATAATTGATACATTTTTTGGGGGGTATCGCATTTTTTTTGAAAATCTTGACGGTCGGTTTGACATTTTTTTAGGCATCATTAATATATAAATTATATAAGAAAAAAAAAATTCTGAAAAGGAGAGACCGTTTGATATGATCAAAGTGCAAAATCTTACAAAAGATTACGGACAACTTCGTGCGGTGAATAGTATATCTTTCAATATACCGAAAAGTGGTATTATTGGAATTCTCGGCCCAAACGGTGCGGGTAAAACGACTACGCTGAAAATGATGACCTGTTTTATGCCTCCCACAGAAGGCACCGTTTTCATTGATGATAAGAATATTTACCAGAATGCAGTCGAGATTCGTAGAATGATAGGATATCTTCCGGAAGGTTGTCCAATTTACATGGAAATGAATGTTGTTGATTTTCTCTATTTCATTGCAGAACTTCGTGATGTAGAAAAAGAATCTTTGGACAAAAGAGTAAAAGAGATGATCGATTCCTGTGGCTTGGAAGAGGTTGTAAGCAAAGAGATCGGTGAACTTTCAAAAGGTTACAGGCAGCGGGTGGGGCTGGCTGCTGCACTCATTCACGATCCCGAAATTCTTATTCTTGACGAGCCTACCTCAGGACTCGATCCAAACCAGATTGCAGAAATACGTTCGCTCATTAAACAACTTGGGAAAGAAAAAACAGTTCTCGTTTCCACCCATATCCTCAGCGAAGTGGAAGCGATTTGCGAGCGAGTGATCATAATCGATAGAGGAAAAATCGTTGCTGATGCATCACTCGAAGATATTCAAAGCTCATTCCATAACCAAAATAGGATTTATTTCGAAATCCATACCAAAAAGGATGACGACATTCTTCCTGCATTTGAAGGTATGGAAGGCATTGAAAGTTTGCAGCTTTTTAGCAAGCACGAAGCTGAGATGATCACCAAATTCTTTATCAATTATTCGAAAGATATGGATATTCGTCCTGCACTCTATAATTTTATCAAGAAGAATAAAGATTGGACGATCCTTGAGATGAGAACAGAACAGCACAGTCTGGAAGATATCTTCAGACAGCTCACAGAAAAAGGAGAGGAGGTTGCACATGCATAACATCATCACGATTGTAAAACGCGAAATTAGAAGTTATTTCTTTACACCTGTTGCATATATTCTAATCACCTTCTTTCTACTGATTACTGGATGGTTCTTCGGTTCTGAACTCTTCCTTGTCAACGAAGCAACGCTGCGAAATATCTTTGCGCTGACACCACTTATTTTTATTTTCTTCATTCCTGCAGTTACGATGCGTTCAATCTCAGAAGAGAAACGCTCAGGAACAATCGAGCTAATCTGCACCTCGCCAGTAAAAGATTCACAAATAGTACTTGGGAAATTTTTTGCCTCTTTCGTGCTTCTTTTTGTGACCATCTTTTCAACCATCATCTACGTAATTATACTTCTCTTTCTCGGAAAACCAGATGGAGGAATGATCGTTGCCGGTTATATTGGATTGCTCCTTATGGGAGCTGCATATCTTTCGATTGGTATATTCGCAAGTACAATCTCAAAAAATCAGATCGTCTCCTTTATTGTATCTTTTTTCATAATTATTATTTTGTATCTACTTGATAAATTTATGTATTTTATTCCAACCTGGCTTGGTTCAATTCTACAATATATTAGTATTGACTTTCATTTCCAGAATATTGTTCGAGGTGTTATTGACACAAGGGATATTATCTATTACTTATCGATGATCTTCATATTTCTCTTCTTTGCCTGGCAATCACTGAACAAACGTAAATATCTTTAAACGCAGGAAGGAGCTCACCATGGGAAAATTAAATAATACAACAAAAATAATTTTAGTTACCGTTATTATAATTCTTATTAATCTTATTTCGTTATATCTTTTCAAAAGAATTGATCTGACTGCAGATAAAAGATACTCAATCTCAAGTTTTAGTAAAGAACTGGTCAGAGATCTTGATGATAAATTCACCATAAAATGCTATTTTTCTAAAGATATTCCATATCCTTATAATACTCTCCGCAGAGACGTGAAAGATAAACTCGAAGAGTTCAAAGCCTTTGCCAGCCGATATTTCCAATTTGAATTCGTGAAAGCGGAAGATGAAGAAAAACTAGCACAGGATGCTCAAAGCTTTGGCATTCCTCAAATACAACTTAATACAATCGAAAATGATCAGATTCAAATCAAAAAAGTTGTGATGGGTATGCTGTTTATGTATGAAGATAAAACCGAAGTACTTCCAATTGTGCAGGGAACCGAAAATCTTGAATATGAAATTTCTTCTAAAATGCAGAAATTGATAAAAGTACATCTCCCGACAGTAGCATTTCTTCAAGGTCACGATGAAATTCAATATCCTGAAAAAATGAGTAAGATTGAACGGACACTACAAGCTAACTATAATCTGCAACCAGTAAATTTACAAGAAGAACCAGATGGGTTAAAGGATGCTGATATCCTTGTAATAGCCGGTCCTAAGACAGTTATTCCAGATAATGAAAAATATCTCATTGATCAATTTATCATGAATGGGAACAAAGTGCTATTCCTTATGGATAATGTAGATGCAGATATCAATACGAGCCAAGCTTCTTTTTACGATAATGATATGAATGACTGGTTCACGAACTATGGATTTGAAATAAAGAGAAATCTCATATATGATATGAAATCTCAGTCAATTCAGGTTCGCCAGCAATTTCAAGGAGGTGGATATAGTATCAGCTATATTCAATATCCTTTTATACTGGACCTGGTAAATTTGAACAGAGAAAATATTATTGTTAAAGACCTTAAATCTCTTATTATGGCTTTTGCTAGCACGGTGGATACATCCTATGCAAATAAGGACAGCATTGATGTGACATGGCTTGCCAGAACGTCAGAACGATGTGGCACACAGGTCGGTAACTTAAATATTGGCTTGAATAATAAGATCCCATTGAATCAATATACTAGATCTCACTTGCCTGTTGCAGTATTATTAAGGGGTTCTTTTAAAAGTTATTATACAAACAAGACCCTGCCAGATACCATTGACACATCAGGTTTTTTGGAGAACGGTACGTCACGATTGCTTGCAGTTGGTAATGCAAGTTTTATCATGGATGATTATGCTAATGTGAACAATACAACGTTCTTTGCTAATATTGTTGATTGGATGGTTCAGGAAAAGGGTCTCATTGAGATACGCTCAAAAAATATTGCTGCAAGGCAGTTGAAAGAAATTTCTGATGGTTCAAAAGGTACGATTAAAACCATAGCAATACTCCTTCCACCTATTCTTGTGATACTTATTGGAATCATCTTCTGGCGAATAAAGAAAGCTCGCTACACACGTATCAAGCGATACATGGGAGTATAAATGGGAAAAAATATAAACAGAAAATTCTCGGAGGAACTATAATGAAGAAATCATTGATCTGGCTCATAATAATAGTCATATTACTCGTAGTTATATATCTCATTATCAAGAATCTTGAACCAAGACTTGAACGAGAAGAAGGTTCTGGTTTTGCAAACTTCACTACAACAGGTGTATCAAAAATTGAGATCACCAGCCCTGATGGAGAAAATGATGTGACATTACAGCGTGAAGATATCTGGGAAATTATCTATCCTATCGAATATACCGCAGATCCCAAGGCAATGGAACGGATTTTCAACACACTTGCGGACATGAAGTTTGAAACAATCGTATCAGAAAATCCAAATAAACAAGATATCTTTGAAGTAACAGAAGAAACTGGCCGTGAAATCAAAGTATATAAGGATGATACAATGGTACTTCATTTCTTTGCTGGTAAAACGGATCCTTCCAGAATGAATACCTACATTCGAGAAGCAAACTCTGACAAGGTGTATGCCGTTCGAGGTAATTTTTCCTATGTGTTCTCTCGCCCAGTAGATCAATGGAGAGATAAAGTAATAGTTGAAATTCAGGAGAATGATCTTCAACAGCTTGAGGTTAGTTGGAGTGATACTACTGTGGTATATACTTTGATAGATACACTCTGGTCAATTGTTCAAGATGATGAATATATGGAAAGGCATCAGGATAAATTATACTCTATAACAAAAGCTTTTTCGCCTTTACGTGCTTCAGGTTTTCAGGATGAACCTCTTGAGCTTAAGTGGACCATGCCTGATATGATATTGAATATCCACGCCCTTAGTGGTTCAGAATACGTATGCAGATTTATCAAAAAAGATGATAAACAATACTACGCAAAATGTGATGATGCTGATCAGATATATCTTATTTCGAAATATCTTGTGGATAGATTCAAGAAAAAATTATCAGATTATCAAAAAAGCTAATAATAAATTAGAGACTACTACAGTGAAGACCTTTGAGTTTTGCTCGAAGGTCTTTTTTCATAAGAAATATTTGCAATGAAGGAGCAAAGACACAAAGAATTAAATTTTTTCTGGCTACTAAGCAGCGAGATGCTTTATCAAGCAAGAGCTTGATAACGAGCATGATTTATTAATAGTTTATTTTGGTGCGTTTCATGGTTACATACTGCTAATCGAGTTGTTACCTTTATGACCAATTCGAAATTATTATGGCACAAGCAATTGTATTGTCTTAGGAAGGATTTCTATATGAATATGCTGCCTGTCTGCAAGATGTGGGAGTTCTCCGTCCAGGTATAATGGAAGCTCAGATTCAGAAGTAATAGTGATCTCTTTACCCCTGTACATATGAGCTTCTGAAAGAGTTGTATGCGTTCCCTTGATCGCCTTTGGAATAAATTTTATGATCTCTCTTCGTGAAAGTTTATCCACCACACAAAAATCAAACTCCCCATCATCAATGCTGGCATCAGGAGTAAGATAAAACTGACCACCACAACAGATCCCATTGCCGACGCTTATCAAAAGTGCATTTTGCTCAAAGGTATCTCCATTGACACACAAGGTTACATTATAGCTTTTTTTTAGTAGTAAAGCTTTGAGTACAGCGTAGAGATATCCAGGAAACCCATTAAGCCATTTGTTTTTTGTGTAGGATATTGCAACCTGTGCATCAAAACCAACACCGAGAGTATTAATAAAATAGTAATGCTCGACCTGTCCAATATCTACTATGTGAATATGATCTTGTTGAATGATCTGTACATTTTCTTTGAGTTTTCGTGGGTACGGCATGTTTTTAGCAAAATCGTTACCTCCTCCAATTGGGATTACTCCAAGTTTTACATTCTGCGGATATCCTGACCGCATGATACCGTTCACCACTTCATTGATCGTGCCATCACCACCTGCTGCAATAATATAATCGTATCCCCGAACCACTGCTTCATGAGCAAAATCAATTGCCTGACGAGAACAATTTGTCAACACAAGTTCATAGGGCATTGCAAAACTCAGGAAAAGTTCCTCGATCTTACGAACCTGCTTGAAGGCTTTACCTTTGCCAGCAAAAGGGTTTAGAATGATTTTATACATTATTTATTTTTTTTGAGTAACATCACAGTTGATAGATTGAAGTTATCATTCCGAAAAAAGATATAAATTATTACCTTGTGAAGTAAGTAAAAATAATAATCTCGAAATATGTTACCTATCAATTTTTAATTTCAAGATTTATTTCTTTTGTTTGTCCGGTGACGGTCATACGAACTTCGACACATCCTGTTTCCCCATTTCCAGCACTTGAATAATTTGGATCCTTACCTGTTTCATACCCCGAGCCAACAATGATGAGTACATCACTTGTCCATGAAGTAAGATTCATCCAGAACACACCATTTGGCGTAGTGAAATAATCTCCGCTGGATGATTCTGTATAATCGGGAAAACTCAACCATTTTCCAAGCTGATCACCTTTGGACTTATCTACTTCACCGTTCGTGAAAGGTATCCAATGACCACCTCCTCCTCCCATACTGGATGGTGCTCTGTAGTATGCTAATGCAGAGGCTGCAATCTGATTCAAATCTGCAATGATTGCATTTCTATTGCTCTTCACTGCTGATTCACGAAAAATATTGATCCCCACAACAATTGCGATTGCAATAATTAGTACTGTGAGAACTATCAAGAGTAGTTGATTTGTTCCCATGCTACATCATCTTTCTTATCATAGTTGGTATTTCATCAAAAAGATCATTTATTTTGTCAATATCTTTTCCACCTGCCATTGCCATGTCCGGTTTTCCCCCGCCCCTGCCACCGATTATCTCGGCAGCTTTATTCACGATCTTTCCCGCGTGGAATCTTTTTGTAAGATCAGGCGTAACGACACAAATGAGTGATACTTTATTATCCATTTTTGCAGCAAGAATACCTATTCCCGAGCCGATCTTGCTTTTCAAGAAGTCCGCTGTTTCGCGAAGCTGATGATTATCCTTAACTCTGATACTACCTCCTACGATAGCAACTCCATCAATCGTTGTTTTCTTCATTATACATTCGTCAACCTTGTCCCTGATAGAAACCATATCAGATTTTTCGAGTTCTTTATTTAGCATTTTATTTTCTGCTTGGAGTTTTTCTATCTTCTCCGGCACTTGCTCGCAAGTTGTTTGCATAAGATGTTGGATTGATTGAAGAATTTTTTCATTATCTTTCACGTATTGGTATGCATATATTCCCGTGAGTGCTTCTATCCTTCGTACGCCTGCAGAGATAGAGCTTTCGGACAGTATCTTGAACATACCGATCTCACCAGTTCTATGGCAGTGAATACCACCACATAGTTCCATGGATGTGTTACTAATCTCGATCACGCGTACCTCTTTATCATATTTTTCGCCGAAAAGAGCCATCGCACCTTTTTCTCTGGCAGCATCAAGGTCTTCATGAAAGGGATCGACCGACAGATTCGCCATGATCATTTCATTAACCATTCGCTCGACACGATCTATTTCTTCTTGAGTGACCTGCTGAAAATGTGTGAAATCAAACCGAAGATGATCTGGTGCAACAAGTGATCCTTTCTGATGAAGATGTGAACCAAGCACTTTTCTGAGAGCAGCATGCAAAAGATGAGTGGCAGTATGATTTCGAGCGATGTTTTTTCTGCGCTGGATATCTACCTGTGCGTTGATCTGTGATTTCGACACCTTACCTTTCTTCAGTTTCCCAAAATGGAATATGACCTCGTTTTGCTTTTGAACATCCTCAACCTGTATTTCGAAATCTTCGTTATAGATCTTTCCCGTATCTGCGACTTCTCCTCCTGATTCTGCATAAAATGGTGTCTTATCCATCACAAGAACCACATTGTTTTCTTCATCCATATAAAAATGCTCGATCGTTGCACGTGTAGTTTCAGTTTCATATCCCACGAATTCACTTTTATGATCAGCGGGAACCTCGAGTTTAGAAAACCCATCACTCTGTGCATCAAATTTTGCATCTTTACGAGCTCGGGATTTCTGTGCTTCCATTTCCTTCTCAAAACCTTTTATATCGACTTCAAAACCTTTTTCTTCAGCCATTAGTTCGGTAAGATCCAAAGGAAATCCATAGGTGTCGTAGAGGGTAAATGCATCTTTGCCTGTAATGATAGTATTTGGACCCAATCCATCGACGATTTCATTGAATTTCATGATACCCATATCCAATGTCTGATTGAACCGTTCTTCCTCTGCATTGATCACCATCTTAATGTGCATCTTCTTTTCGACGATCTCCGGATAATGATGCCCCATTATCTGGCATACTGCATCGACCAACTCAGCAAGAAAGGGTTCGACGATATTGAGGGTTCTTCCAAAACGTGTTGCTCTTCTCAAAATTCTTCTTATGACGTAGCCTCGACCAAGATTGGATGGCATGACCCCATCTCCTATAGCAAAAGTAAGTGCCCGAACATGATCTGCTATAACCCTGAATGCATGTCTGTTATTCTCAAATTTGATATTTGAAATCTTCTCAACCTGTTTGATGATCGGCATGAATATGTCTGTCTCATAGTTTGATGCTTTGCTCTGAATTACTGCCACAAGTCGTTCAAATCCTGCACCTGTATCCACATGTTTGTGAGGTAGATCAACAAGCTCATCATTTTCAAGACGATTAAACTGAATGAATACCAGATTCCATATCTCTACAAAACGTCCACAGTTTCCATTTACTTCGCATACGTGGTCAGGATCATTCTTACGCGAGCAATGCTCGATCCCTCTGTCATAATGGATCTCTGAGCATGGTCCACAGGGCCCAGTATCAGCCATCTCCCAGAAATTATCTTTATCCCCAAACTTGAGGATATGTTTCACATTAATATCATTAATCTCATGCCAGAGTTTGAAAGATTCTTCATCTTCGTAATGGACAGTGACATAGAGTTTTTCTTTGGATATATTCCATACCTGTGTCACCAGTTCCCATGCCCACTGGATCGCTTCTTTTTTATAATAGTCACCAAATGACCAATTCCCAAGCATTTCAAAGAAGGTGTGATGATATTCATCTTTACCAACCTCTTCGAGATCATTATGCTTGCCGCCTGCACGAAGACATTTCTGGCTATTGACAGCTCGAGTATAGTCACGGGTTCCTGTTCCGAGGAAAATATCTTTGAACTGGTTCATGCCTGCGTTAGTGAAAAGTAACGATGGATCGTTGATGGGTAGAAGTGGAGCAGACCTCACGATCTCATGATTTTTCTGAGCAAAAAAGTCTATAAAACCTTGCCTAATCTCTGAGCTGGATAACATATATTGATGATTTCCTTTTTCAGGTATAGAATTTTGTAAAGATGTCCTGTCAAGAAAATCAAGACAAGAAGCTCGCTCCAAATAATTTGACAAAGAAATAGGTGCTTAAAAAGTTTGCAAACTCACGGGTCAGTAACTCAGCGGTAGAGTATCGCCCTTTTAAGGCGAGAGTCGAAGGTTCGAATCCTTCCTGACTCACCAGTTTTTTGTGTGGCCCCATCGTTTAACGGTTAGGACTCAGGATTTTCATTCCTGCAATAGGGGTTCGATTCCCCTTGGGGTCACCATTTTTCATACCACAACAATAGAAACATTTATGCAAAACTATAACTAATCCACACTTACTTCTAGCATATAGCACGCATACTCCCAAAATTACATACTATAACTCTGTAAGTATTATAGATAAAGGACTTGCAAGATATTTTACTTGGCAAATTACTTTTTGTAAAAAAGTTTTTTCTCACTAAAAATATTATTGTGTGCTTGAACATATTGTTATTTTTTTGAGATACAGTTTTATCTTTATCTTGTTAAAATCGTCATGAATCTAAAAATTTTGGGGATTATGCGAAGTTTTAGCACATAGAATTTGACAAATTACAATTCAGTACACATTTGTTAACCAGCAACGTAAAAATTAACTCTTTGAAAGAGAGAAATATATGAAAAAAATCGTGTTATTAATTGCCCTATTCATAGTATTTTGTGATATTCTTGTTGCCTTTGATATACTAGAATTTAGCATAACTTTTATTGATCCTGCCAGGAATAACAGAGAGATTGAAACTGAGATATTTTATCCAGGTGAATATACAGAAAAAAATGCTATTGATGGAGAATTCCCTGTAATCGTGTTTGGGCATGGATGGCTCATGAATTATACGAATTATAACGCTGTTACTCAAAATTTTGTGCCCAATGGCTGGATAGTCGCCTTTCCAAGAACTGAGGAAGGTTTGTTTCCTGATCATTATAGTTTTGCTCTTGATCTTGCATTTGTTGCGAAGTCTTTACAGTTGTTAAATCATGATTCGACCTCAATACTTTATGGACTTGTGAGTTCAGTTTCTATTGTCATGGGACATTCGATGGGTGGTGGCTGTGCTGTGTTGTCTGCAAGTGAGAGTGATATATTTTCTGCTGTAATAACGTTAGCTGCTGCAGAAACCAACCCCTCAGCTATTTCAGCAGCAAATGAGATAACCATACCCACTATAACCTATGCTGCATCAAATGATTACATTGCCCCACCAGCAACCCATCAACTGCCAATATACCAAAATCTTGCTTCACAGTATAAGAGCTATGTTTCATTGATAGGTGAAGGGCATATAGGAATTAATTCAAATACGATTGTTTTCAATAGTACAAATCCATTCTTAGATTATATTCTGAGTTTCGATCTTATCTATCTTATCGAATTTGAGTCTGTTCTTGAAAGTTATTCAAACGCTGGTGAAATCACCTATGAAATAGAGAATCAACTTTTTTCAACTGATGATCCAGCATTTCAGAAGGTGGTGAATCTTGATATTTTTCCACATCCATCCACAGGTCAGGTGGTGATGCATTACTCTGTTGTCAAACATACTCATGTTAGAATAGATATATTTGATATAAGGGGGCGTAAAGTTCGAATGCTGATAGATTTGGAAAAAGAGCCGGGATATTTTTCAAGTATATGGAATGGACTGGATGATTCGGGCAACGAAGTGCATTCAGGAATGTTTTTTGTACAGTTACGTTCAGATGGAATTACTTGTGATAACAAAATGATATACTTCTACAAATAGGGATTTTTACAGATCTATTATTTTGTCTAGTATTATCTTTGATTGATTATATTTTCTCCCTGAATGCCATGACTATTGAGACCTTCATAATTTACTGAACGTGTACCTGTTTCGTCGATTAGAATTTTTTTGACCTGTATAAATTTAGAGTCTAAAAGCAGATTAAGATATTGATATTTGTATTTCATAAGAGTGGTAAATATTTACACAAAACTGAAAACGTTTTTTCACAGTATATGTTATTTGTGTCATTCCATAAATTGTTTAATTATTTCTATATTCTTCTTAGCCTCATCATAATTGGGTTGTAAAGAAAGCGCCTTTTGAAAGCATTCTAATGCTTTACTATATTCCATCTTTCGTGCCCATACTACTCCGAGGTTATTTACCACTTCTGCATCGTTGGGTTTAAGTTGCAGAACTTTCTCATAATATTCTTTTGCTCTATCAAACTCTCCTCTGTCAGATAAAATGACTCCTAAATTATTTAATGCCTTGATAAACCCAGGATTATATTCCACTGCTTTTTCAAAATAATAAATTGCCTTATCCATATTGCCCAGGTTGTAATAATTGTTACCTACATTTACAAGAGCATCAACGTAATCGGGCTTCAATTGAATAGCTGTTAAGTAATATTTAATGGCTTTTTTTGGCTGACCAGCATCAGTAAGAATATTTCCCATATTGTAATGTGATCTTGGTTTTCTTGGAGATTTTTTTAAGACATCAGACCATAGAGTAAAGCTGTTTTTCCATACTTTATTTCGTTGAAAGGTTGCAGCTCCATATACTATCGCAAGTAAAATTAATAGTAGCATCATTAATTTCTTTCGATTCAATAGGAGTCTGTAGATAATTATTACCAAACATATGCCGAATCCAATTACTGCTAAATATAAACGATGTTCATACATCAAACCACTGATTGGGAAAATGGTGGATTCCAAAACCAGTGTAATGAAAAACCATCCAATCCCAAACGTTATAAGTTTCTCTTTTTTATATAAGATTATACCCAAAAAGAATAATAGAATAATCACTAGAAAACTCGCAATTTCTCTTATATGCAAAAAAGTTATTGAAGCTCTTACATCATGATCCAAATTTTGATTGATGGGCAAAATCAATAGTTGGACGTATTTGGTAATAACTCTGAATTGTGTAATAAGATAATTCAGTCTTGATATCTTATTAGTTTCCCGGGGTAATTGTCCGAAAACAGTTACAATGAGAAAAATTATAAGCAGAGCAGAAAATGATAGTAGGATAAATCGTTTATACATTTTCCCTTTATTATTTCTAATAAAACAGACTTCAATTAACAATAATGCCAATGGGATCGTTACTGCAATTTGTTTGGCTAAAAGAGATAATAGAGCTGAAACTAGAACAAAACAATATATTATAAAAACAGAGAACGAAAAACCTTTCTGCGAATGTTTTACTCTTCCAATTGTGTATAGATAAATTGCAAGTAAATAAAATAAACTCGAGAGTGAAGTCATTCTTTGTACAATATACGTTACTGATTGGGTTTGGATTGGATGGAGGGTAAATATGAGTGCAACAAATAATGATAGCCAGGTGATCGTTAAAGCGGATTCTTTGGATGAGAGATACAAGCTTAATATTTTTTTGGTTAAGAGAAAAACTAAGAAACCACTGATGATGTGAATAATGAGATTAAATATATGAAAGCCAGTCACATCAAGTTGACCTATATTATAGTTGATCGCAAATGATAGCATCGAGAGTGGTCTGAAGTTGATATGAGCCCATAACTTGGAATCAGTAAAATTATTTAGATCTTTAATAATTTGCTGGTTCTTAATATTTACGGCATCGTCGAACTGGAACTCGCAGTTAAAACTGTTTGAATAAGCAAGTAGGGCTGCAATCACTATAATCAAATATGGTAGGATAGCATGTAATTTTGGAAAATCACTTTGGGTTCGAGTTTTCTTTTTCTTCTTTATATTACTCATATTGAACAATAAGTATATTTAATCAATTCGATTTATTTTGCATCATGTTATTATTGATAAAACACTATCTTACTATGCATGGTTCTTCCTCATTTCATCAATTTCTAACTTGAGTAATCCAATTTCCTGAGAAAGCTTTTTATTCTCTTCTGAAAGTCTGGAAATAATGACAGAAAACTGGATAAGAATTAAGAATATTGCTAAGGCCAGGAGTAGGAAGAGTGCGGAAGGAGCATAATCGATTCCCAACAATCGAGCAAAAGAATCTAGTCCTTTCCGCCATATCGAAAATACAACAAAAATAATGCTGAAGAAAAACCATAACAAAGAATATTGTTCCCTGATCTTCTTTCTTCGGGTTAATTCAAATATAAATAGTAGAAGTCCAATACTGCAAATGATTGCAATATATTGTATGCGGTTTGGAACTATGATATCGTTCATTTATGCTCCTCAGTTTGTGTGCAATATTGAGTTTTTGGTCTGATATATGTTAACATGATCGATAAGAAAACCTTAATCATGTAATAAAGTGAATACAATCCATAAATGGTAGATTTGCCACCAATCCTTTGATTCATGCTGACTTGGATTTCTTTCATTCTAAATCCATTTTTTCCTAATAAAATTATTGCTTCGGGTTCTGGATAATCAGAGGGATAATTCTCGGATAAAAATTTGATGGATTTTCTATTGTATGCACGAAATCCAGAAGTGTTATCAGTTATTTTCTGTTTGATAAGGATCGAATTCAATAGTGTGAAAAATTTATTACCGATATATCTGAGAAAAGAAGATTTAAATTGTTGTTTATTTTTAAGATAAAATCTCGATCCAATCACGATATCAGCATCTCCAGTTTTTAAAGGTTTTAGTAATTTTTCAATTTCACAAACTTTATGTTGACCATCACCATCAAATTGGATTGCGTAATCAAAATTATTATTATGTGCATAAATAAAGCCTGTCTGAACACAGCTACCGATACCGACTTGAAAGGGAAGATTTATCACTTTAGCTAATCCGGTTGATTCAGCAAATTCTTTTGTTTTGTCCATTGAACCATCATTAATAACCAACAAATTCCATTTAGAATTCTCACTATGAAGATCATTGACAACTTGCTCGATTATGTGCTCTTCATTATACGCAGGAATAATAATAAGTATTTTTGATGGCATTTAATTCATTCTGAAATTATTTTTTAAGTTCATGGTAACCCTTAAGCCGATTTATATTAACAAAGTCAATAAATAATTGTTTAATCCTCTCGTCTATATTTAAATCTGATCTTATATTCTTTACGCTGTAAAAAGAATGCCATTTAATGCATTACTCATAAAGAAATCATCCTAACTATTCATTGTTAGTTTTTTAAAATCAAGAAAACTGAGAATAAAAATTTTTTAAATTATTTGCAAATTTAAATTTCGGTTTAATTTCACTATTTTATTGACTGAAAATTTACCAATAAGAATTAATCTTATTTGAATAAATAGATTATAGGATATATAATATGAAAGGTATAATCTTAGCTGGTGGAGCGGGTTCCAGGCTTTATCCGAACTCTCTGATCTATAGCAAACAGCTCACAATGATCTATGACAAACCTATGATATACTATCCTTTATCCGTGCTAATGCTGATTGGTATAAAAGAAATATTGATAATATCTGATGAAAAAACAATGCAATCTTATCAGAAGCTGTTTCAGGACGGTTCTCATTTAGGATTGTCTATCAGTTATGAACTTCAAACCGAACCACGTGGACTGGCAGAGGCCTTCCTAATAGGAGAAGAATTTATTGGAAATGATTCCGTTACAATGATACTGGGAGATAATATCTTTTATGGAAAACTCGATTTTATTCGATCTGCTTTAATACAAAATGATGGAGCAACCGTTTTTGGTTATTATGTAAAAGATCCTCAACGCTATGGAGTGATTGAATTTGACGAAAACGGTAAGACTGTTTTTATAGAAGAAAAACCTGCAAAACCAAAATCAAATTATGCAGTTGTTGGGTTGTATATTTATGATAACAAAGTTGTTGAATATACAAAAAAATTACATCCATCTGCTCGGGGTGAGTTGGAAATTACTGATTTAATTAAGGAATATCTGAAAAGAAACAAATTGATAGTAGAATTATTTGGTCGTGGAATCGCCTGGCTTGATACCGGAACTCCTCAAACTCTACTGGAAGCTTCTACTTTCATTGGAACGGTGGAACATAGACAAGATCTTAAAATTGCCTGTATTGAAGAAATTGCCTACTTGTTGGATTACATCTCTAGAAATGACCTAAAAAAACTGATAAATAATATGCCGAAATGTAGCTATAGAGAATATTTAACCAAGATCTATCATGACACAAAAATTAAGAATAGATAATTGAAATAATGTTAAAAAAAACTGTAGAAAAAAACCTAAAATCTAAAATCTTAATTACCGGTGGTTGTGGATTTATTGGCTCAAATTTCATACATTTTTTGTTTGGAAAATCATCTTTTCAAGAAAAAATAATCAATATTGATAAATTAACTTATGCGGGAAACAGAGAGAATCTAGCTGAAATTGAAGAGAAATTTCTGAATAAGCGTTATTTTTTTGAGCAAGTAGATATTTGTAATCACCAGCAACTTGAAAAAATATTCCAAAAATACGAACCTGATGTTATTATTCATTTTGCAGCTGAATCTCATGTTGATCGATCTATTCATGAACCTGCTTCTTTTATCCAAACAAATATTATTGGAACATTCAATTTACTGGAATTAACCAGAAAACGATTTGAAAAAGGAAATAACATTTTATTCCATCATGTTTCCACCGATGAAGTTTTTGGTTCGCTGGAAAAAAGTGGTTTTTTCACCGAAAGAAATCCCTACGATCCAAGAAGTCCATATTCCGCTTCCAAAGCTTCTTCCGACCATCTTGTCAGATCTTATTTCCACACCTACAAATTACCTGTTACAATCTCGAATTGCTCCAATAATTATGGTCCTTTTCAATTTCCGGAAAAACTGATTCCCTTGATGATTTTTAATATGCTGGAAAACAAACCGTTGCCGATATATGGTGATGGAAAAAATATAAGAGACTGGCTTTTTGTGAATGATCATTGTTCTGGAATTTGGAAGATCATTTCAAATGGTAAAATCGGTGAAAAATATAATATTGGTGGAGATAGTGAACTGACAAATATTGAATTGGTAAATATTTTATGTGAAAAGATGGCTGTTATCAAAAACAAATCTGAAGATCATTATAAGAATCTGATAATGTATGTGAAAGACCGACCCGGACACGATAGAAGATATGCAATTGATTGTAGTAAAATTAAACAGGAATTGAATTGGAAACCTGAAGTTGATTTTGATATTGGAATAGAGAAAACAATAAATTGGTATATAACTAATTTAGATTGGGTAAATAATATTAAATCGGGAGAGTATAAAAACTGGATAAACAAAAATTATTCGGAAAGAGATAAATGATGAAAATTAAAACGAAGAAATTTGATGGCTTGAAGGTTATAATCCCAGATGTTTTTTTTGATGATCGCGGGTATTTCTTCGAAATTTTTCAAACCAATAAATTCAAAGAAATGGGAGTTCCTATCAATTTCATACAGGATAATCAGTCGTTTTCCAAGTATGGGACGATCAGGGGACTGCATTATCAAATTGGCGAATTTGCTCAGGGAAAACTGATTAATGTTTTGCAGGGTAAAATTCTCGATGTTGCGTTGGATATTCGGTTTGGTTCTCCTACATTCGGAAAGCATTTTTCAATGGAAATATCAGACACTAACCACAAATTAATCTGGATTCCACCTGGATTTGCTCATGGTTTTTCTGTGCTTTCTGATACTGCACATGTATTTTACAAATGTACATCGATTTACTCACCAAAACATGAACGAGGAATTTTATTCGATGATCCAGAATTAACCATTGATTGGAAAATCGATAAACCTCTCGTTTCCGACAAAGACAGAAAACTCCCGAAAATTAAAGATATTGATAGGGATTTTAGATTTTAGAAAAATGAAAATTTTACTAATGGGATCGAATGGACAGCTGGGGACAGCATTATCAGATTTACTGGAAAAGCAGAATATCAAGTTTTCAGCAGTTGATCTGCCGGAATTTGACATTACAAACGATAATATGATAACTCGCAAAATTGATGAAATAAATCCCGATGTCATAATCAATACCGCTGGTTATACAAACGTAAAATTAACAGAAGTAGAATTCGCAAAAGCAATACAAATAAATGCTGTTTGTCTGAAAAAACTTTCTGAGATTTGTAATCAGAACAATATTCATTTGTGTCATATCAGTACAGATTATGTATTTGACGGAATTAAGAAAAAACCAAATCTGGAAAAAGATTTAACGAATCCGCTAAATTGTTATGGATTGTCCAAAGAACTAGGAGAAAAAGTCATTCGGAATTACTGTAATAATTTTGCGATTATTCGAACTGCCGCTTTGTATGGAAGGAGTAAAAAAAAATCGGAAAATATCGTTGATAAAATAATACAGTATGCTAAAAAGAATAATGAAATTTCACTGGTTGATGATGAACATACATCACCCACTTCTGCCGAAGATCTTGCACGTCAGATTGTTGTGATCTTAAAGAATAATGTAAAAGGGATTGTTCATGCAACATCCGAAGGTGAATGCAATTGGTATGAATTTGGGAAATGCATATTTGATTTTTTGAAGATGAAAGTGAAAATTCATAAAGTGAAATCGGCAGAATTTTCCCAAGAGTTAAAAAAACCTCTCTATTCCGTTCTGGAAAATGCCATACTGAAATCATTACAGATCAATGTGATGCCGCATTGGAAAGATTCACTAAAAAAATACTTAGAAAATTTTTAATGGAAAACCAGCCCTTTGTATCAATAATTTTAGTTTCTTTCAATAGTGAAGAATACATTGTTGATTGCATTAGTTCGTTATCAGTTCAATCCTACCAGAATTTTAATATTATTTTTGTAGATAATAATTCATCTGACAATTCTCTGGAAGTTGTAGAGAATGAATTTCAACAAGTGTTTACAATCCATAATAATACCAATTCCGGATTTGCACAAGCGTGTAATATAGGTATTCAAAAGGCATTGGAAGATGATAAAACAAAATATGTCGTGTGTTTAAACCTTGATACGATGGTCGATGAAAATTGGTTGAAAGAATTAGTATCAACAGCAGAAAATAATTTCAATGTGGGTTCGGTTCAATCAAAAATCTTATGTTTTAATCATCCTGATAGAATTAACACAGCAGTAAATAATCTAACTTTTTTGGGATTTGGCTACTGTGGTGATTATTTACAATCAAGTTCTAAAATAACAGAGCTTCAAGAAATTCCTTATTCAAGTGGATCTTCTGTCTTATTCTCAAGAAAAGCTCTGGAAAAATCAGGACTATTTGATAAAGATTATTTCTTGTATCACGAAGATGTTGATTTGGGACTAAGACTACAGCTTTTCGGTTATACAAATTTATTAGAACCAAGATCAATTTGTTTTCATAAATATTCATTTACTAAGAACAAAAAAGTATATTTTTTAGAAAGAAATCGATTAATTACCTTATATAAGAATTTCAGCACCAGAACGTTATGGCTCATATCCTTTGCTTTTTTAATCAAAGAAATCGGGCTTTTATTCTTTTTGCTCTTTTCCGGATACATACATTCCAAATTAAAAGGTTATGTTTATATTATAAAACACTTCAGGAATATTCATCATAAAAGAAAAGTCATTCAGAAGAAAAGAGCAATAAGTGATAAAAAAATCGCTGAACTATTAGTTGGTAGAATTGAATTTCAGGAATTAAATATTTACTTTCTCAGAAAACTGGCTAATCCATTTTTCGATGCATATTGGAAAATGGTAAAACAAATGATCAAATGAAACCTAAAGTATCAATATTTATCCCAACGAAAAATCCAGGACCAGATTTCTCTATTGTTTTGGAAAGAATATTTGATCAAAAAGAAAAAAATCTTGAAGTCATCATTGTAGATTCAGGTTCGATGGATCAGACACTGGAAATAGCAGCGAAATATCCTGCAGAATTAGTTAACATAAAACCAGAAGAATTCGGACACGGCAGAACAAGGAACCTGGCGTTGAAATACTCAAAAGCGGATTACATAGTTTTTCTTACACAAGATGCAATACCAGCGAACGAATTTTGGCTGATTAATTTGTTAAGAAATTTCTCTGATAAGAAAATTGCCGGAGTTTTTTCCAGACAAATTCCCCGAAAAGAAGCTAAGGAAATTCAACGATTTTTCTATATGTATTATTTTCCAGATAACAAGATTATTAGACCCAAGAGAGAATATAACTCTATTCAAAACAGATTTTTCTCAAATGTTAGTTCCTGCATCAAGAAAGATGTTTTACAGAAGTGTTGTTTCAGTGACAGGATCTTGACCACTGAAGATCAGGAATGGGCAAAAAGAGTTACTGATCTTGGATATCAAACTGTTTATGAGCCGAAATCTGTCGTGATTCATTCTCATAACCACAAACTAGTATATATTTTTAAAGAATATTTTGATTCTGCATCAGCGTTGAGTGAAATCACAAAGCAAGAATATCTTGAATTCCAAAATGGAAGTAGAAAGTATTTTTACAACGAATTCATGCATGTTTTACAGAGAAAACCTACAGAGTTGTTGTATTGGTTGATTACTAATATTGTTAAAATCCCAGGTATATTTTTTGGTTTGAAACAAAAGAAGTTACCACTATCTTGGAAAAGAAACTTGAGTTTACAAAAAAATTATTGGAAAAACTGATAATGTAAGATTATTATAGGTGATGTTTTATTACAAGAATTGAGAGATTTATTAATTTGCATTTTTCACATTCTTTTCCAAGAAAATGAGTAATTTCTTGAGCCAATCCTGCAGATTCAGCAAATTCCTTTATCTTATCAGTTAAACTATCTTTTATAACTAACAAATCACGGTTTTTGTTTTCATTATGGAAATTAAATAATTACCTTTTTGATACAGAGCTCTTCGTTATGTGCTGGAAGAATCAATACTTTAGAGGACATTTATTTTATCAAATTATATTTTAATATGCAGTACATTGTTTCAAAACCGTCTCTCCAACCGATTTTTTTACCTTCCGTAAATTTTCGACCATGGTAGGAAATACCAACTTCATAAATACCGACATTCACTTTAGCTAATTTGGCAGTGATTTCCGGTTCGATACCAAAACGCTTTTCTTCTAATTCAATTTTTTTTGCTACTTCTGATTTTAACATTTTGTAACAGGTTTCCATATCTGACAGATTCAGATTGGAACATATGTTTGATAAGAAGGTAAGGAATTTATTTCCTAAAGTGTGCCAGAAAAATAAAATAGAATGCCTATTTCCCCCTTTAAATCTGGAACCATAAACAACATCGGCATATCCTTCTTCAATTGGTCTTATCATCTTTAAATAATCGCGAGGATCGTATTCCAGATCTGCATCTTGAATAATTATAACATCTCCTTTAATTTCTTTCAATCCTCTATTGATAGCAGAACCTTTCCCTTGATTTTTATTTTGAAAAACTACTTTAATATTGTCTGTATTTACAATTCCTTTGAAAAATTCTCTTGTTCCATCTGTAGAATCATCATCGATGATGATTATTTCCTTCTCAATTTCTACTTCCTGTACTTTCTGAATTATTTTATCAATCGTTTCGATTTCGTTATAAGCTGGAATTATTACTGAAAGCAGCATTTGATTATTGTTTGCTTAAAATCTCTTTAAAATAATGAATTGTTTTTTGAAGGCCTTCTTCCAAAGATGTAGTAGCTTGCCATTTCAGGATGTTTTTTGCTTTGGAAGTGTCTGGACATCTGTTTTGAGGGTCATCCTGAGGTAAGGGCTTTTTAACAATGTTAGACTTTGAATTTACCAGCTTTATTATAAGTTTTGCTAAATCTATTATTGTTGTTTCTGTTTCATTTCCGATATTTATCGGACCGGTTATTTCATCTACAGAATTCATCATTTTAATTAAACCTTCGATGAGATCGTCCACATAACAAAAACTTCTGGTATGATTTCCTTCCCCATAGATAGTAATATCTTTTCCCTGCAATGCTTGCACAATAAAATTACTGACTACTCTGCCGTCGTAAATTTGCATATTGGAGCCATACGTATTAAAAATTCTAGCTACTTTGATCTTTAGATTTAGCTGACGGTGATAATCGAAGAAAAGAGTTTCAGCGCAGCGTTTTCCTTCATCATAGCAGGAGCGAATTCCGATGGGATTTACTTTTCCCCAATATTCCTCAATTTGGGGATGAATTTCAGGATCTCCATACACTTCGCTGGTGGATGCCTGCAAAACTTTTACTTTCAATCTTTTTGCCAGATCAAGAACATTAATTGCACCATGAACAGAAGTTTTTATCGTTTGCACAGGATCGAACTGATAATTTATCGGTGAAGCCGGACAGGCTAAATTATAAATTTCATTTACTTCCACATTGAAAGGTTCTGTTACATCATGTCGGATTGATTCGAATGATGGGTTCTCAAGTAGTTTAACTATATTTCTTTTTGAACCTGTGAAATAATTATCCAAACAAATAACTTCATTTTCTTCCAGCAGAAGTTTTGCACAAAGATGCGATCCAATGAAACCAGCACCACCGGTTACCAATATTTTCTTTTTCATTTTTCTCCTGATTTCAAAGAAACATTCAGCGGGAAAATGTCAATTTTATCTAAATTATAAACATCAAAATTTCAATATAGTCAAACATGTTATCATCGAGAATTGAAGAATTGTATTTGAGTTTAATTGGTCTTAGTCTTAATTTGATTATTCTATTCAAGTGTATCTCTGAGCTCTAATTTTAATTTCAGTGCTTTTAGGAATACTTAGAGTCTCTTTTAGATACAAAATGTGTGCGGAATTTATTATTTTTTCAGTCGTGATCTCTTTGATGTGGTGAATTTAAGTTTATGTTATGGTAAGCTTCTACCACCTCATCCGGTTTCCCGTCCTTTATTATTTTGCCTTTTTGCAATAAGACTGCTCGTGTGCAAATATTTTGCACCTCTTTTTCCGAGTGAGTAACAAGTAATATTGTCTTTCCTGAGTTGATAAGCTCATGCATTTTTTCCTGGCTTTTGATTTTGAAAAATGCATCACCAACAGCAAGGACTTCGTCAATAACCAATATGTCGGCATCGAGGAAAATACTGATGGAAAATGCCAACCTTGAGCGCATACCGCGTGAATAAGTGCGCAACGGCTGATCGATGAAAGCACCAATGTCTGCAAATGCTATTGCTTTTTCTATGATATTACTGGTTTTTGCTTTGTCAAAGTTTTGAATGATAGTAAAATATTTTAGGTTTTCTCTTCCGGTAAGCTCTCGATCGAATCCTGCACCAAGTTCGAACAATGGGATTATTGTACCATTAATAATCCTTTCCCCTTGGGTAGGTTGAGTTATTCCAGCCACAATCCTGAGCAGTGTTGATTTACCTGAGCCATTCCTGCCAATTATTCCCACAATTTCACCTCGACCTACTTCAAGATTTATCCCTTCAAGCGCTGAAAAATAAATTTTTTCATGTTTAAGGAAAGGGAAAAAATTGTGAAGCAGTAGCTGCGATTCGGAGTTGTACAAACGGTATTGTTTGCTGATATTTTTTAGCCCAATAATCATGCTGTTTAACATAATCAGTTTTCAATATCGGAAAAAGTTGGACTTAGTTTTCCGAAAATATATCTCCCTATAAAAAGGAAAATGAATGTTGTAATCCAGAAAGTCGTCATCGAAAATGTATCGCTCCAGAAGGGCTGCCTGTAAATAAGGCAGTTACGGTAGCCTTCCACAAGGTAATACAAAGGGTTTAGCTTAAAATAGATACGATACTTCTCGGGAAACATTGAAATATTCCAGAAAATGGGCGTAAGGAAGAACAATGCACGCATCACGATTGGGATAACATGTTGGATATCGCGCACATAAACCACTAGCGATGAGGTTGTCCAGGTAACACCAAGCAGGAGCAACCATGAGGCAAAGATATAATATGGCAGTTGAAGCCAATACCACGAAACAGTTACACCTTTGAGTATTAACACAATAATGGCTACTGAAAGTACGATCAGATGTGTAAAAAAGGAAGTGAGGATGCTGACCACTGGAATAAAATCTTTACGGATATGAATCAATTTTATCATAAACGAATACGACCTGATGCTGTTGGTAGCATATCCCAGGCTTTTGCTGAAAAAATCGTAACCCATCAACCCTGGAAGTAAGTAAAAAATAAAAGGGTTTTCGGTATGCCTGCGTAGGTAGGTAAACACAAGTATGATGATCAATAAAGTTGCCAACGGTTCCAGTATAGCCCACGCTAATCCAAGGCGATTATGGGCATACCTGATCCTGAAATCCCGCTCAGCTAGTTTAATGATCAATCGGTGGCTTTTTATCAAATCTTTAAAAAACAATGGTATTTTTTTGTATAACAAAGTCATTTCTTTCTATTTCCAGATTAATCATTTTTGAATCTCAAAAGGGGTTTAATTTGCTTGTTGAAATTTTCATAGCTTGTATCTAATCGCCTATTTCGTATTCCCCAATAAAATAATCGATTAATCTAATGACCTCAATTGCAGATTTTTTTACAAATGACTTACATCAACAAAAGTGAAATCATTTTTCTCAAGTGTCATATTGTTTGGTCCTTTTCAAAAATTATTGGTTGATAAAATTACCATATAACTAACAAGGAGTATTCTTTTTAAAAATAGAAAAAAGGATAATCCTATATCATGATTAATATGAACCATAATGACGAAAGTATTATTTAATATGCAAGGATATTATGGAAAAAAATACTCATTTTTCTAATGGTAATAAGAAAATTATCATTTAAGTAAAAAAATGTTTGATAGCAAGTGTCCTTGATATGGATTATCAGAAAATAGTTATCATTATGACACATCCTATCGGTTGATTTACATTGTAAGTATTCTTTCATTCCTTTTCTTATTGCATATACAACATCATATCCCTTTTTCAAATAAATGTAGAAATCCTAAAGTACTTAGGGAGGATCTTGCAAATCACCGTCAATAATCAATGCTACTTCTGTCGCATTCACATATTTCACACTGGTTGTAATAGCAAGTTGGTGGCCAAAATTTCTTGAAAGAAATACAGCCTAGTAGTGTTTGTCTTTAAGAGGGAATGTTTCCATTAATTGTTGAGTTTGATCTGTGTTTCCGTCATCGACCAATATTATTTCAATTGATAAAGTTGTATTTTCAATCAGCCTATTCAACCATTAAATCAGATTATTGAATAAACACTCTTCATTATAAAGAGGGAGAATGATGTTGATCTGTGGGTTCATGCTTTTGATGTGTTTTACAAGTTTAATGCATTATACAAGCTTATTAATAGCCTCATTCAGGGATTGGCTGAAGGATCCCCTGATCAACTTAACAGGCATGTTTTCCATGATAAATATATCAATTATATTAAAGTTACCGAAATCTTGATTGATCTTTTCAAACAAATCAACAAACAACTTGTTTTAAGTATCTTTTATCTGCTTTCTGCATAAATATAGTTTATTGAAGCCAATCAGGAAAGGATTCAATTCAGTTCCTGATGAATTTTTTATTATAATATCATACACTGCTTCGGTTACACCCGGCCATCTTGGCTGAAAAAAATCATTAATTACGAGGAATCGGTGATAAGACAGAAAAGGTAAATATTGTTCAATATCATATTTGACCTGATGATACATATGACCGGCGTCAATATGGATGAAGTCACAGCTATTTTTTAAACTATGAATTGCCCTCTCGTCTGAAGTTTTAGAAATAATATACGAAATTTGTGTGGGAGATATGTTTTCTATTTTATTAATTGAATGAATAAAAGATTCAGATTTTTTATGATCTATCAAATAAATATGATCATGTGAATTCATGCAAAGCATTAACAATAAAGCGCTATCTCCGTTTTTCACACCAAGTTCAAGAAAGTTTTTGGTTTCACGCAATTTTTATATCATTTCAACAATCAAATAGAAAACAAGTACAGATCCAGTTTGAAAAGGGACATTTGGTGGTTTTATAAGAGAATATTTATGAAAAATTTCAAGAAATTTGTTTTTCTCCATTAGCTTAGCTGTTTCAAATATAATGTTTAATTTTCTGAATGCTATGGACAATAGCTGCTTCAATATCTCTGATGATATAATCCCTGTTTCTAGGGATTTTATTGGACAATGATTGCTCCTCTATAAATTCATCCGGTAGTAAAAAAACATCTGCTGATTTCTCAGTTTGGCTTATATACCATTTTGCATGACCGGGATAAGCCTGTGGCAGGTGTATTATCCCCGGCACGGAATGGAGCCATCCTATTTTGTGCTGGAGCGTTCCAGCATGACATACATAAAAATCCGCAAATTGCCCGTAATATAATGATGAAAAGATCGAATAGCTATCCGTTAATATGAATTTATCCCTCAATGAAGCATTTTCCGTGACACACCTATCGATCAATGTTTGTCTTTCCTTCTCTCCGGAATCCTTCAACAAATTAAACTGTTCGCGGTAATATTCGTACATAGGATTCTTATTGAAATCAACAGGCAGGGAAAAACTATCCAATATAAATTTACACCCAGGATAAACTGCTGCTGTTTTAACAATGAGCCGGTTTAAAAATTCCAGTTGGTTTAAACAAATACGATTGCTTACGACATCCTTGATGCTAATCCAAAAAACCGGACAATTGTTTTGAGAGAATTGTTTTGGTCTTTCACCATATTGATCTTTTACCTGCTTCCTGAGATTTTCTTTCAATTTGTTTGTAATGAATCTGGCTCCTATTCTTAGAATTGTACCTGCATATTGAGAGTTTATATCGTTCATCTGGTGTACTGTAATAATGGATGAAAAGGCTTTTTCGAGTGTGTCATGATTAACAAGCTTTTCAACCGATCCCAACGGTTGAAAAAGATTAAGCAATTCATATTTAAATATATCCGATAACAAATCATCATTATTTAACAGAAAATTCAATGCCGAAACCTCATTCCATAAATAATGGGCAAAATTGGGATGACCAAGCAAAACTCTAATCTTATTGATTCGTATTCGTGGCTGGCATGTATTCCTGAAGGCTTTTGCTTTACGAAGCAAATCGTTACGTTCAACATATTGAACATCAGAATCATTATCCATTGCATAAACCTTTTCCTCTTTCGGGAAAATAAGAAATCTTATGGGCCATCCCCATCCAATATCATCTGTTACGAGAAAAACAGTATGGCTGTTCTCTGCAAACCAGTAATAGATTTTATGTGTCTTCCATAAGAAGTTTCCTTTAAGCTTGAGTTTTCGTCCACTATAAGGTGATATAACTCTAAACACTCCTGTCTGTAATATCTGATACTGATAATCAAGTATATGTTTGCCGAACCTGAATTGATTCAGGGATATCACCGAATAAACAAAATCCTTGAAACACTTAATATTTTCCGGTATATTGTTCATTTTCTCTTGAGGTATTTTATTTCCTGGTGCTGATTAATGAGAATTTCAACAAAACGTTTGATGATATCATTATGGTCGAATTGAGAAAAATCAAGTGTATCATTGCATTCCTCTTCATTGGTATCGAAGAAAAGTATTCCTTTATCCCTGTCTAAAAACTTTTTTGCAATTTTTTGATTTGTTTTATCAAACCTTTTCAAAATTTTCTTTCGGGTTTTAGTGCTTAAAAAAGTATTCTTTTGATATTCATCTCTTCTATAATACTTTTCCAACAGTTCAGATATTTCAAGCATTCCATTTTTTATCTCTGCGGAAGATATTTTCTCCTTCATCATAAAATTCAGATATCTGAGAATATAAAGACCTTCAGGGGGAAGGCTTGTATTCTCCATTTTATCCGGAAAAACCAGCATATCCCTGCTAATTCCGAGAATGTTAACAAAGTCAGTTATTATATCACCATCTTTCAATTGATGCCTTTCAAATGGCTTTACAATAAGATTTTCCTTTCCAAAAATAGAAGAATAAGACTTCAGCTTTTTATACCAATTATAACCGGGCAGATAAAAAGAATGGTACCAGCGGAAAACTTTCTTGTTGATATAACTTTCCATATCAAGTACCTTCCTGTTTTTAAGGAACTGAGTATAAAAACTCAGAATGTAACGATCCTGTCTTCTGAGATAACAAATGATTTTTAGGTCAAAATCGCTGAATTGCTTCCTGATCTTTACCAATTTCGATCTTTTGATACCGGAAAACAATATCTCGGAGCTGATAAGAATATCTTTTGAGTTCTTAATGGCATCGCATCGAATCGATCGAAGTATATCTTTAACCTGAGACTTCTCAATATCATTTAATCTTCTATTTCCAAAACCGTAATACCATGCAAAAAAATGAGAAGAAGCAGGTTTCAGAAATTTCGGATAGATGATACCTTTATCGTAAAGTACTTTTCTGTTAGATGCCAGAAAATTTTGCAGGCTTGTTGTACCTGTGCGGTGCTGGCCGATATGGATATATAATAGTGGTTTCAATTATGTATTATTCTATTAAGGATTTTGAGCATTAGTTGAAAGTATCCATTCTCCAATCAATCTGCTTACTTCTTCAGAAGATTTCTTGTTTAAGTGACTGCCATCATTGAAAATAAAATCATCTGCCATATGAGTCATATCGAAATAGGGAACATTATTATCAAAGGCATTGTCAATTAACGTATCAAATCCAGGCATATACTTATCTTCAATATCTAGAATCTGTTTATCCACTGGCAAACGAACCAGGTAAACTTCACCATGCTTCTTTAACAATTGAATGGTTTTTATAAAATATTGCCACCTGATTTCAGAGAAATAAACTTTACCAACATTCGATTTCATTCGCTTCGCCACATTGTTTCTGCGTTTTGTCAGCACTTTTGGATCTTTGGTTCCTGCATTTACTTCAAGCCAACCGTCATCATGCAGGAACCATTTATCCTGATTGAAATTCCTTAAGTATTCGTAAATAAAATTTTCATAATTATTAAGAAGATAAAACACATTTGGGTTAAGGTTCACATATTTTGTTTTTGCCAGACAACGGCTGAGTTCTCTGAATCTCAAAGTATCATCTTTAACTCTGAGTTCATTTAGGAAATGAATTGGACTGATAACCAGAATATAGATACCTTGGGATGCCTTTGGTTCGAGTTTCTTTTTTATTGCTCTGAAATATACAGGCCCATAAGGGCTTATGTTTGCGTTAAATGCAAAATTGTAGAATTGTTTGCCCTGCAATCGTTTGTTTAAAACTTTAGGTTGTATTCCCCTGGCGGCTCTCGAAGTTCCTAAAATTAATGATTGCTGCCGACCACTGGTAAACCGCAGATAATGATGGTCAAAACTACCGCCAATCTTAAATACAACATATCCTGTGAATACCAAGGCAAGGCTAAAAAACAGGGCAAGTTTGATCAGAAACTTTTTCATCATTAAAATTGAAAATAGAAAAACTGTTGATGTTCATATCCACTAAAAATCAGCAATATCGCTGTAAGACTAAAATAGACACTCCATCTGAGAATCCATGGGGTTTTTCTATCGGTAAAGTCTAAAACGTGATTTCGGTTTATACTGATCCTTTCGATGATCAACAACAAAACAATAAAACCAAGTGTCAAGCCCAGATCAGGAAGGTTCATGCCGTTGAGATATGTACTAAAATCAAAGTTTAAATTTTTAATGTACAACAATGAAGAATTAAGGCTTTGTGTCCTGAATACGATGAATGAAAAATCAAACATGAGGAATGTTAATAAGATCTGAAATGATTCTACGATCTTTCGCGTAACAAAGTTTTGATAAAATGAGGTTTTTGATAAGCTTATCCAGTCTTTAGATAGAATAAAAGGGACAAAATAAACGCCCTGAATGATGCCCCAGACCACATAATTCCAACTGGCACCGTGCCACATCCAACGAGTGAAAATACAAGCAGGATGCATAACATCCTGTTAGTTCTAGTGTATTTTTTTTGAATCAACGGTACATACACATAATCTTTAAACCAAGAGGATAAGGATATATGCCACCTTCTCCAAAATTCTGAAATATTCCTGGCAAAAAACGGGTAATTAAAGTTTTTCATCAGATCGAAACCAATCAAGCGCGCTGAACCAATGGCGATATCAGAATATCCTGAAAAATCGCAATATACCTGGAAAGCAAACAGTATCGCTCCCAGAATTAGGTAACCACCCGAAACATCCGCGTAATTGTTGAAAATTGCATCCACAATTATGGAACAATTATCAGCTATAACTATTTTCTTAAACAATCCCCAAAGTATTTGCCTTAGCCCATCAACAGCTTTTTCGTAGTTAAATTGATGTAACTTACAAAATTGTGGCAATAATCTGTGAGCACGCTCAATAGGCCCTGCAACGAGTTGTGGAAAGAAACTGACAAACGCCAGGAAAGCAACCAAGTCGCCAGTAGGCTGCATTTTGTTTCTGTAAACATCAATGGTATAGCTGAGGGTTTGAAAGGTGTAAAAACTTATCCCTATGGGCAATACTATTTGTAGGGTTGTAACATTCAGGTTGATACCGAAACTCGCGAAACCGTCAACAAAGTTCTGAACAAAGAAATTATAGTATTTAAAGAATCCTAGTATACCTAGGTTTACAAATAAGCTGGTCAGGAGTAGTAATTTCCTTTTCATCAAACTTCTTTGTTGAAACATACCACGTCCAACAAGGTAATCTGTAATTGAACTGATAAAAATAAGAATTAAAAACCGCCAGTCCCACCAACCGTAAAAAATATAACTGGCAATGAGAACAAATGCATTACGTAGATTAACATTCCGGTTAAATACAAACCAGTAGAGCAAGAATACAAAAAGGAGAAAAAAGCCGTATGTAATAGAATTAAAGGACATTAAAAATTTTGTAAGAGGTTTTAGTTTTTATACTCATGGTACAACCTGAGCCATAAAGCATATGGAATATCATAAGACCAGAAATAAGCAGGTGCTTTTGATGACAGATCACTATGATAAATCAACATCGGATTTTTCTTTATATATTCAAAATTGTTATCACTGAGTTGAAACAACAATTCACTGGCTTGAGTATTTATATCAGTATGTTTATTATCCAATGAAAAATCACGAATTAGTTTTGATATTTTTTCATATATATCCTGGTTTGCCAAGCTTCTGACTTCAATAGGTAAGTTGCTTTTCAACTCGCAGCCATTATTTACCATATCAATCTGACGAATATAATATAACCATGGTGCTCTTAAATAATAAACCCATAATTCAGGATTTGAGATCACATTTTCGATTTGTAAACTTCGGCATAACTGCTGTGCCAAAAGTGTGTTATATTTTGAGAGAAAGAGGAAAACATGGATGTTTGGAACAATTTCAATCGTTTCAGGGTTTGTGCCTGTTTGAGACATGTGGCCAATACCTCCTTTTTGTAGCCACTCAAGGTACAATCCATTGTCGGTTTGATATTTTTGTAGACTGTCAATTACTGTTAAAACAAACGTGGTATCAACTGATTGTGCAAGATACCAAAACAAACCTGTATCATCACTATCTTCAGGCAAATTATCAATTCTATTGTAATATCGGAGAAATCCATTTTTAGGATTGATGTTTTCGTAAGATAAATCAAGTGTCTTGTGAATTAAAGAGTCAATTATTTGGTCTTCACGAAACGGTTGTAGTAAGTCTACGATCAACATACCCACGAAAAAATTATTGCTCCTTTTTAAGTTTTTAGGTACACTGGTGAAATTATAAAATGTCCACCAAGTACCTTTCTGATTGTGTCTTTTAATGAGACTGTTCTTAACGATAGCAGCTTTTTGATCCAGTTCACTTTGTCCGTAAACTTGTAGTGACGGGTATGCAAATATTAAGGTGATTACTGTGATATAGAAAAAACAATTCAAATGATTTCTTTTAAACATGATTGATACTTTTATAATGAATATAAATCTGAATGAAGATATATATACCAAATACTGCATAAATAATTCTGTATTTGGTTCTCAATAGCTTTATTGAACGGTGATCAAGTCCACTTTTTATCGATAACAATATAAACACTGCGCAAATCGCAAAGACCATCCAATTGATAAGAGAAAGGTTAGGTAAAAATTCCTTATATATAAGATACTGAAATATGGTATGGGCGCAAAATATCAGCGTTAAACCAACTAATGCTGCTGGCTTTTTACCAATTGTATTGGCAATAGTTATGATTTTATTTATTCTGTCACCCTTAAAATCCTGAATTTCCTGAAATATATGTCCTGCAGATAGAAACACGCCACACATTATCCCCGCCAAAACTGCATGAATATTGAAGTCTCCGAAAAATAAGTATCCCAACAAAAATGCAAACATTCCTCCTAAAATATGCAGAAAAGTAGCAAATCCTGGAATGGATTTACCATGCAGGTTAAATAGATTTGTTGAATACATAAGACTGAGTAAAACAAGGATAAAACCAATTAGAAACTTTACAGCAGAAAAACATAACAGTAAGAATACAGGGATGATACCAGAAATTATGGCAATTAAGAGGTAATGTTTCACGGATAAATGCTGCTTGCTCTCTTCGCTTTTATGTAAATCATTTCTATCAGCGTAGTAATCAGCCCAGTCGTTAATTAAAAAAACATGAATTGCCAGGAGATAAACGACTAAAATGTATAAAAGAGAACTCGGGATACTAATTTGTGAGATGTGATGTTGATAAACGGAAACAATAATCCCCATTAAAGGTAAGCATGTAAATACAGCCGCATCCATGAATCTGAATACTCGTAGAATGCTTATCACCTTTATGATAGAGTTTTCTTTATTGATGTGGGCTATCGGCTTTTTAATTAAGTCCTTTTCCATAGTTCAAACTCGTCAATAGTATCAATCTTTTTAAAACCAATTTTATCCAGCGCTTCAATTACTTCATTTCTCCATTTTAATCCTACTGGCATACACACGGCAGTAACTTTATAATGATTCAATCCCTCTGCAAAATGTTCATCAATGTTAGTGCCGCTTACTCTGCCACTTATGTAGAATTTCATTGCCAACTTAAATTCGTAGTCAAGAAAAATCTCCAGATCCTCAATGCCTGTTTCCGTTTGAAGTTTTCTGATCTTGTTTGATAGAGACGAACTTATTGGATAACTATAGTCTGAGTTTAAATACCAACTTGCCCATTTTCTGAATTTCTGAAGATCCTCAGGTTTTTTCTGTTCTAGCGTATCTAAATAATCCTCCATTATTCTCTTATGAATCATAATTCGGTATATCAGTGTTTGCGGATGGCGATGCATGGTTGAAATCCAGATAGAGATATCTTCAGGAGATAGTAAGATGTCATTTTCAGAGAGAAGCTTTTTTATCTTTTTTGTTGTATAATACTCTTCTGAGACTTTTAATGTAGGTGCTCCCACTTCAAATATATTTTGAAAGCTGGTAAATTTATTATTATCCGGTAAATTAAATGCAAAAGCAATAACTAATGATATTACCAGTGCAAGTTTCACATATTTCAACCAAAGTTTTTTATGATGATATAAAAAACTAACCCCAATTATTCCCAAAAAAATCTGAAGTGGAATTATCCAGGCAACCCTCCAGTAAACTCTTTCAGAAACTATATTGTTAGCAATTAAATCGATAAATAATGGATTGAAAAATAACAAAATAAGAAAAACTGGAAAAATTATTGTTATTGCCTTGGTTATTTTATTAGGTGCAAAAAGCCATGAAAACAATACAATAAATAAGGAACAGTAAAATATTATTCCATTATGAAATAGCTGGTTAAAGGAAAGTTGAAGTAAAGCCAAAGCGTCCATATAACGGGTTATATAAAACGGAGGCATATAAAAGTTAATTATGATAAACAAGCCAAAAACCAAAACATATACTGACGATAATATACTATACCCAAGATTATATGCTATCTGCTTTTTTGATGATCCAATGCTTCCCGCTAAAACCGAAAGATAAGCAACAACAGGTGCAAGCCACAAAGCAGTTGAGTTCAATCCAATAGCACAAACCTGACCTAATCCAAGTAACAACCAATTTCTTGCCTTGTATTCTACTGAAGATTTCAATCCGTATAAAATAATAAAAGGGAGTATAGACGCAAGTAGTACACCTTTTCCCTCGTGTATTTTAGTGAAGACATTGATACTAAAAGTTTGTAAGGAAACCAGGTACATCAAAACAAAGGAAACTATAGTAGCAATTAAGGCTTTTTCGGGTAATAGTCTCCTGAAGAGCAATAGGTAAACCATAACCGAAATAAAAATACCAATAATTGGTAATAAATAGTGAAAAATATAAATTACTGGTAATCCAGTTAATGTTGAAATTTGTGCACAAATTGATTCGATAGCGTGTGATTTGTAAACACAAATAAATAAAGGTGCGTTTTCAAACAGTCCTAATGCATCATCACGCAGTAAAGATTTATCAGGGTGATCGACCATATCAACGCTTGTGCGTAAATAGTGGGCATCATCTACACAAGGTTTATTTGTATACAATACTACAATTAATAGCATAATTACAATTGCGATAAAAACTACTAACTGCAACCTTAGGTTTTGAGCACTGTAATTTTTTGTGTTGATATTATCACATCCTTTTGATGTCCACTCATTAAAAAATCCTGAAAATATAAGAATTATAATGGAAGTTATGAAAAGCAGAATAAAGATCAAACCCAAATATTTAAAGGGAATTTGAAAAACCACTGCCAGATTTGAAGCTATTGTCCAAATTCCAAACAAAAGAATGAATAGTTCAGTAGATATTTTAGCAATTTTTAAAATTTGGGAATACATATAGTTACTCTCTTTTAAATGGGAATCTATTATTCAAATATTTTTTTCCCAATTTTTGATTAGAATCATAATTCTTTTGAATAATCAGATTTCTTTGCGCTTCTGTAAGAAGTTTGTTCTCGGGTGAATATTTTCCTTTCCAAAGCAGCCATATATTTACTAATTTATCCAGAAATGTCGGTAAACGTACTAAAGCATTTAGTCTGCGTTTATACTCTACCATGTTGTCGGGCAGACGAATATTCCATTTGAAACTGAAAAATCTTGATCTCCAATCTGATGTGTCAATGCTGATACCTTCGTTTTCCAATAGGTTTAATAAATCTGTTACGATCCCTCCCGTCATTTTTTCCTTATCGAAAATACGGACGATCATATTTTCTGTTCCAAAGACCGACTCCCATTGTTCCAGTTCGACAAAGTAATCGATGTTCATCCAGCCACTTTGCATTAGTTCATCCACCGTTCGGGTCTCATGTCCGCGTTTTACTGCCTGGTTGTAAGCCGACGAAAGGAACTCCGGTTGATTCCTAAGATAAACCAGAATCTTAACCTGGTAAATGTTTAGCTGCTCCTTAATATACTGCATTTGTTCTGGATGCCCACGCAATCTGCTGAATGCCTCACTGCTTATGAAGGCAAAGGGACAATTGGATTTAGAAACTTCCTGTTTCAACACATTCCAATAATGCTCTGCCTTGTATTTTCTGTATATTTTTGTTTTTACAAATCGAGGTAAGGGCTTGCCGACATGAAACAAAAGACTCTCAGCCAGTGCATGATGTGCCGGGGATTTACGTTTCCCACGACAGTTTTTCGGATAGAAAAGCCCGTTTTTTTCCAGACTTTTACGGTTGTAATAAAAGCTGTTTTGAATAGCTGTAGTGCCGGTTTTGTTGTAACCGATGTGGAGAATTATCTTTTCCATTGGTTTATTTAGTTATTATGGATTTTAGGATACTTATTTTTTTCTTTTAAAACGGCAATTCATAAAATCTCTGTTCGTATATCCATTTGTATTTCCTGTAGATGTTTTTCAATGCTTTTAGTGATAAATTTTTGTCTTCAGGTTTCACACTTTTATTACGGTGCGGGATGGGTTTAATATGCTTTTGAAAAGGACAGAGCAGATCAGGTAAAACCTTACTCATCTCTTCTGTACGGACGATTGTCAGATTTTCTGGTATTTTATTATCAATCGTAAAAAAATCCTTCAATTCACCTTCATAATGCGTAATATCTGTCAAAACAAAATCTTCAAAACTTCCCCGTGCTGCCGCTATCCTTTTTTTCAATTTGTCAGTTCCGGGCTGACCTGATCTGTTCAGCACCTTCTCTTTTCTCAAATGTCGGTAATGCGAAAACTCCAGATCTACAGGATTTCTTACCATGACCAAAATTAGTTTAAAACTCTCTAACTTCATGCCATATTTTATAAGCAACACCTTGGCTTCCAGCAGGTTCGCATGACGGTTTCCTTCAATATGGAATTCATATCCCTGGGGTTTAATTTTTTTGAGTATTCCTTTTTGATAAACATTGAAAACGGGTGGCTGCAAGGTGTTACACAAAAGCCATGAAACAGAAGTTCCACCTGCTTTACCGAGATGAAGGAATAGGATATCGTGATTAAAAACCATGTAAAGATTCTTCAGTAACTACCAATTGAATTGCTTACCAATTAAATCAGTAAGTTTATGATTTTCTTCTGCGAAATATTCACTTAAATAAACTCTGGTTTCAGATTTCATAGCAGTATAATGACTTTGCCTCCATGGTTTCAGGTCATTGATTTCTTGATGTCTTAGACCCAGAAATTCAAATACTGACTCAAGTACCTTTTCAGTATGCTGAAAAAAAATCTCACTTTTAATGAATAAAAAATGTTCTTTTGGGAAACGATTGAACCATCTTTTAACCTGTGAGTAGTATTTTCCTCTATCAAGGTAAGAGTGGTTTTGATGAACAGGGCTATTATAAAATGGATTAGCTGCTAGTTTTTTCTTTTCAATCTCAAGTCTTTCAGGTTCGGCTTTTATAGCAGCTTCGAAAGTGGTTAATGGTTCTCTCTTTCTTTGTTTTTCCATGAAAAAGTGAGTGTAAGCTCGGTCGATAGGATTGCGGAGAAGTACAATGATTTTTACCTTTGGGCAATGATGAGCTACCCGTTCAGCAACATAAGGATGATAAAGATAATATGGTGTTGCCTCTCCGGTTATCAAATGCACACGGGGAAATTTATTAAAATACCACTCAGGTCCTTTTTGATACTGCTTGTCGAAAAAGTGTATTTCTTTTTGATCGGGAAGTGCAGTTTTGGGGTGCTGTTTTAAATAATTAAACAGCGATGTGGTGCCGCCTTTTTGTGTGCCGATAATTAAGAAATCAGGAATCTTCATTTTGCATACCTATGAAATTTGCAGTTTAATACTCTCTCCCTGATAATTTTGTAAAGCTTCAGGTCGAATGCATTTTTTTCTAGGACAACTGCAGCAATATCATTAAGTTCATCCAGCACTTCCCTGGCGCGTAACTCATAATCGGCATTTTCAAATGGTTGACTTACATTTTTGTTTTCGTAGGAAAAATCTAGTTCTATATCTATTGCCCTGAAAGCTTTGTCAAAATTTTTCAAACTTTGGTCAAAAAGATCTACTACCCCAATAAATGGACTCTTCTCAATAAATTTTAGCGCTACCCTGAATTGTTTATTGTCTAAAGGTCTTGGCTTTTTTACTCCTGCAAGGTAGCGAGTATGAATGTTCCTTATCACTGCTGAGACATTATCCTGCATAAACCAACTCACATACTCTTTGAAATCCAATTTTTTTGCTATCAATGCACCAGAAGTATTGGCCTGTTGTTGTCGTTCAAAATTATACACCGAACGTATCCGCTCAATAGGATGCCTGATAAAAATGATGGGTACAAATGTGAAGCGATTAACAGATTTAGGATTGAACCAGATGTGATGACTAGACAACGCTTTTACTTCGGGATTATCTTTAAGATACTGCAATAGATACTTTTCACCCTCTTTTCGCATGGGTATATCGTTGCGATGATCACAAAATGCACTACCAAAATTGTTTCTAAGAATAAAATCGAAAGTAGTACCTGCATTTTTAAAAATATGTCGGTGGATGATTACCTTTCTTTTGCCCTTTTTAATTGCTTTGCTTACTTCGTTATGGATTTTGTAATTATTCATCAATTGGACTCAGACCTTTTTGTTTGATAAAATCTTCTACCAGTTGACGAACAAGTTCCGGATCAGCTTTTGGTTCAGTATCAGGATACATTGAGAAATCTTCTGAAAACAGTTGTTTACGTCCGAACCAACTCGACGCGAGTTTCCTGTTGTATTTTTCGAATTCATGCAAAAATTTTATAGCATCATGCTTTGTAATCATTTTTCTTTGACCTGGATATTTTTGGTTAACATTTTTAACCAGTTCCATCCTGAGATCTCTTAGTTTTTTGATGCCAAATTTATTATTGTCGAGTGGAAATTTCTTGTTAAACAACCAGGCAACTTCAACAGCTGTTACGGAGAGAGATGTGTTTAACCTGCCCAGGATTTTGAATTTTATATCATTGTTGACGCATGCCTGCTTCATGAAATCCTGTATCAGATCTCCATTGATCAGATGTGATTTTTCAAAAATTCGTAATCTTATATTTTCCTTTCCGAAGATACTGCTCCATTTTTTAAGTAATCGTTCGTAGTTATAAAAGTGCCGTTTGTATATTTCATCTCCCTTTGGTAAGGATGTACCAAAGCCGACTTTAGCAATATTACTGATGATACTTCCAGCAATCAAATCCTGACGACGAATATAAATGATGATAGTGAATGAGGATGCATATTTTTTCAAAAATCTCTTCAGATAACGTATTTCATGTTTGTTTCTGAGTAATGTTGACAGATGTTCTGATGAGATAATGATAGAATCATACCTACATGTTATTTTTTGCATCTTTTCGTCAAACAAAGCACGGAAATTGATTTTCCACTTTTTTCGTTTTGAGCGATCGTCGATGCCTTTAATTAGGGTGTATTGATTCGATCTATTATTATTGCAGCAAAAAACAGCCAATTGACGATGGTTCCTAGGTTGCATGAAACTGGGGCAACATATGCCCTGACTAGCCAGTAAATTCCGGTTCAGACGCAGGAATTCATGGATGGTAGTAGTACCTGTCTTTTCGGTACCAATGTGGAGTATCAAATCAGGTTTTGGAGTAGTATTCTGTTTATTATCTGAGAATATTATATTTCGAATTGATCTCATCATATAAATCAAATATGGCGTTGTTTTTAATAAATTCTACCTCTTTTTTCGAAAGGATTCCTTTTGCAGCCCTTTTGAAGGGAGCTTCATTTCTGGCATCAGCTAAAGTTTGTAAAACATTTTTGTCAATCAAGATTTCCAACCTGTCAAATATGGGGTGAATAGATTTATTGGTAAAAAGAAGGTCATTGTAATTAATACAGATGATATCTGCGCCGTTTTTTAGTTGCTGTAGTGTATTATTTAAAGATTGGTTCCAGCGTTGAACAGCTTGCAGGTAATTTTTTCCTGAAGACCAGGTACCACCTTTTTTTGCTCTGCGATTCCACGATTCGGCTACATCAAAAATATTGCGGTAAATATAAAGATACTTAAATTCACCAAAATACTTTTTTGTAAGATGAAAAATTCTATCAAATGGTGGATATTTTACACCAAAATAATAGGCTTTATCAAATTTTTCAGCAATGCCTTTATAATCATTGTAAATATTAAATTCATCATAAAATGTATCTCCTTTTTGTATTTTTAAGAAACGTTCTTTTGTGAAATGGTATTTTGAAAGTTTAAAGTTACCTTTACGCATTAATGTGTTATACCTTTCGACGCTCAATACTATTTTATGATGTGAGCCAATGATATAGGTCAGTACAGAAGTTCCGGATCGACCGCAACCTCCGATAAAAAGATAATGTTTTTTTTGAATATTTAGCGATTTTACGATATCAGCATAAAATCCCTTTTCGTAAATCCAATTATATTTCCTTCGAATATTTATTTTGGCGTCATTGCTCAGCGTTATTTTCAAATCTTTTTCTTCGATATTATTTTGATAAGAAAAAGGATATTGATTCACAATAAAAGGATTTAAAATTTTCTGTAATTCTTTTTCAAGATTATCAAATCTCAATATTTTCATATTGTCTGGGATTTCTCCGTTTATCTCAAAAAAATCATTCAAACTGCCGCTAAAAGGCGTAAAATTTTGCTTAGCAAATTCATCGAATGTTCCTTTTGTAGCTTCAATTTTTTTTCTATTATATTCTGTTGGTTTAATTAGTTTGATTACTTCTTCTTTTCGCAGATGTTTATAAAATGTATATTCAATATCAACAGGATTTCTTACTATTGCGAATATCAGTTTAAAATCGGAGATAAAAATTCCTGAAGTTCTAAGAAAATCTTTAGCTTCAACCAGGCTTGCATGTCTTTTAAACACCTTTAGAATTTCATATCCCAAAGATTTGCCATCTTCGAAGTTTTCATTTTCAACAATCCTAATAACAGGTGGTTCCAGCACATTGCACAAATATTTTGTTACTGACATACCACCAGTTCTCCCCAGATGAATAAAAAGTACTTCGCGGTTAAAAACCATGATTTTTTTTACGCCTTTTCATCTGTTTACCAACTTTTTATCTCGTAACCAGGCTTTTTTAAGAAATTTAATTATATTTATTCTGGTTCTATTTCTTGTAAACAATGTTCTGATTATAGCTTTGACTTTGTTTCTGTTTCCAGTATGAAAAATCACATACCAGGTTTGCCTGTTTGGATGTATCCACGCTGTCCTTATAACATCAAGACCTTGTTGACGGGCCAATTTCAAAATATATTTATGTTTATACCTGACACATTGCGGATAACTCCATTCATTGCCAAGATAATTATCCTTACCCAAAACAAAAGTGGCTAAAAACAATCCATCATTTTTCAATACAATTTTGGCTTCACTCAAACATTTGGATATCTGTTGTGAGGAAGCATGTGAAAAAATTGATTGTGCGATCAAATAATCAAATTTCTCATTAAAAACATGAAGATCAAAATCGGGAGAATAGTGAAAAGCAGGCGATTTTACTGAAACAATTTCATTCCCTAACTCATTTTTCAAGCCCTCCTCAATCAGCCACTTATTCGGTTCCGTTCCATAATAGTTACCTTTTTGTAGATAAGGGATCATCAATCTTCCAAGCCGTAGCGAACCGCAACCAATATCGAGCAATTTATGGTAATCACGTAGCCCAAAATTGGTGAGTAAATTAAACTGCATAGCCCCGATCAGGTCATATTTTTGGGGTGGCCCAACAAATGCTTTATAATGATTATCTCCAGCTTTCAGTTTTGTAACTTTTTTATTTTCCATAAAAAATTCTTACTAATAAAATCGACAATAATAATTATACTTCAATGAATTTTGATATCTAATATTGTGATGACTGTATTCATAACCTAGAAATGAATTCTGAATGGATGGAATCTTCATCAATTATTTTTTCTATTATCTTCTTTGCTGCATTTTCAGTAAAGTGATTTTTTATAAATTGTTTTCCATTGGTTGAATATAATTCCCACAATTCTTTTTGAATGTAGAGTTTAATAATCTTGTTTGCGAACTCCTCTGCATTATCAGCTATTAGACTATTGTTATCAATTTCTGGAATGCCCTCAGCAGCAACTTTTGTGATAACAGTTGGGATTTGTTGATACATCGATTCTAAAAGCTTTCCTTATTATTTTAAATTATAATTAAACAAAGAACTTTATTTCCTTGAGCATAATAACATCTACACAATAAGAAACTTGAAAGGTGTCAAACTATTTTGCAAAATTGTTTGACACATTCCTACGGCAATTAGATGGTAGTTTTGTAAAATATTAACATGTGGATTTAAATTAGTGACTAGTATTTCAAGAAGGAAAAAGGTTATGTTTTTCACGGTTGTCTTCAAGAAAAAATCAAACAAGATTGATTTGATGCTTTTTTTGGCAGCAGTGTTTGTCATTCTTTTTTTTATACCTGTTTTTTTAATTACAATAAAAGCTGCTTCACCTTATGTAAGAGCCGATGACTGGAGGTTCGTCTATCTCTATCTTGAACCCTTATTCGCAGGAGATTTTGAATTAACCATATTATGGTCAGATCCGGTACATCCAATGCCTATCTATGCTTTCTTATATGTATTAAGTGCAAAACTCTTTAACCTTCAGATTCATTATATTGCTTGGTTGAGTATTTTCTTTCAGCTTTTGTTGGGGTACCTGATCTTAAAATCTGTTAACAAGTCCTTTAAGAACACATCTACCAAATCTGTTTTTTTGATCACAGCATTCGTTGGGATTTCTACATACATTTTCAGTTTTATAGATACACAAGCATATTTATGGCCGATTATGACTACATGTTTTGTGGGACTGGTATTGGTTTACCTTGCTGGATATTACACAGATCATTACTTGCAGAAAAGTTTAAATAGACAACTAACGATTAAAGAATATTTAGTTTTAGGTGTTCTGATCGTAGTATCTACCTTACTTTTTAGCGATTGGACCTTTATCTTCGGTGCAGCATTATTAACTGTAATTATATTAATTATCATCCTCAATAGAACTTCAAGAAAAAAATCAATGCAAATCAGTATTGTTGTAACGGTCTCGCTTATTATCGGCTATATAATAATGTCTTTTTTATTAATTGAAAAACCGCGGGGATTGCATTGCAGTCAAATTGGTTTGCACATACTGCGAATTGAAAACCTTCTGCTAACTTTTAAGTCGATCGCTCTCGGTCAATTTTCAGGTGTAATTAATTACAAGTGGTTGGAGCAGGGACTAAAATTCAATGAAAATGCGATCATTTTTTTAGCTCTTATTTTCATGTTTACGTATTTGTTTGTCCTTGCATTCTACTTTTATAAAAAACTTTATCTAAAATCAATATTACCTCCGTCAATGATGTTGTTTTCGCTGTATTTTCTTATTTCGGTTTTGATATTCAGGTATAATCCTATTGAAGAAGGCATGTTTTGCATGGTTATCCCGCGATACGTAATGTTTTATCAAATAGGGATTATTGGATTTATTTGGGGATTTTATTTATTAATAACACACCAAGTAAGAAATAGTAAAAATCGTATTATGCAAAAATCAATTATTGTTTTTGTGACTGTATTACTTATAGGTATTTGGATGATTCATTTCAGGATTGCCATTCATAAAGTAAATAGTATACGGTCGAAATATCCGGAAGTAAGCAGGAATATCAGATTAAAACTTCATGATCCATCGGTAAAAGCTTGGTGGAGCAATCAACCCGGACGTGATATCAACTGGCAACTGAAGTTTTTACATCAGCATAAGTTGAATGTATTTGCACCCAATTATCCCTATCCAAAACTAGAAACCATTAACGAACATAAGAAAAAATAATCATCATGCATGGACTTTCTTTCCGACAACAAACAATGAAGTTCCAGTTGGTGATTTGTTGAACAGCCAGAGCTCAAAACGCATGATTAATTTAAAAAAAACATTAAAATTTCGATGCGGAGGTTGAAAACCAACTTTCACCATTTTTTTACGAACAAAAATCAAAAGTATTTTTCTTAGATACAAAATCGGAACCATAAAAAAACCCCAATACTGTACGTAATCAATTTTAATTTTGTTCTTTTCAAGAAGTTTTATCAAACTTTTTTTAGAATAGCGTCTTTCATGCCCCATAATTTTATCATACCTACTGAACAAAGTCTTATGTGCAGGTACATTAATAAGGACTATTCCACTACTTTTTAAATGCTTAACGGCAATTTTTAGAAAACCATCATCATCTTTAATGTGTTCCAAAACATCAAAAAGTATGATTACATCATATTTGTTGATCATTGCAGGATACTGATCATATATATCATATAATATTTTTTTTCCTTTTACTTCTGGAATTTTATCTAAAGCAAACTCATTTACATCACAACCATCTACAACAACTTGCATGTTATGCTCAAAAAGTTGCATGTTGATTCCATTACCACAACCGATTTCCAGTATATTCAATGTTTTTAATCTTGGAATTGTTGAAAGATACTTTTCAACAACATGATACCTCCATAACATCCAAAAATGGTTTTTATCCGTTATGTCATACCATTCGTCAGCCATTGATACCATTAGAGGTTTTGAAAGATATTCAATTCTTTTCATTGAACACAATACTGGAAGACTTTTTTGATGAGACGTTCATTCGGACTGGATTTCACCATGCACTATTCGTTTTTTTACAATAAATAAGGGTCTGTTTTTTACTTGAAAAAATATTCTGACAACGTAACTACCAATGAGTCCAATAGAAATTAATTGTATTCCTCCAAACAAGATTATAGTGAATAACAATGCTGTAAATCCCTGAGGGGTAGCATCAAAAAATAACTTTTGTATTAAGGTATATGCAAAATAAACCATTGAAGCCATTATTGTTATAATTCCTATTGTAAAAACAAATCGGAGTGGTAATTCACTAAAATTAAATAAACCGCTAAATGCTAAAGACACTAATTTAGAAAATGTAAATTTAGGTTTTCCGGAATGCCTTGTGTCTCTTTCTACGAATACACCAATTTGCTTAAATCCAACCCAGCTTCTCATTCCACGCAGAAAACGACTTTCCTCTGGCATGGCGTTTAGTATATCTACAGTCCGCCTGCTTATCAGTGAAAAATCACCTGAGTCAACCGGTATATCAATTTTTGATGTGAACTTAAGTAGTCGGTAAAATAGTCTGTAAAGGGCTCTTTTAATTAATGACTCTTTTCGTTGTTTCCTGATAGCATAAACAATGTCATAACCTTTTTCAAGATATTTATAAAATGACTCCAAAACTTCCGGAGGATCTTGTAAATCACCATCTATGATTAAAACAGCTTTGCTTGCATTAACATATTTCAAACCTGCGGTAGTAGCAATCTGCTGTCCAAAATTCCGTGACAGAAAAACAGCCTGAAATTTTGGATTACCAATGCAAATTTCTTCTAGTAATCTGGTTGTTCCATCTGTACTTCCGTCATCAACGAGGATTACTTCAATACATAATTCACTGCAATCAATCAAAGCCTGTAACCTTGAAATAAGCTGATCAAAAACTTTTTCCTCATTGTAAAGTGGTACGATAATGTTGATTTCAGGTTTGTTGATTTTTGATATCCTCTTGTTCAAGATACTACCTCCTTAGGCATTTTTGCATCGTACATAATACTTATTTGTAAGTGATTCAAGGTTTCTACAAGTTCTAATACTTTGGAAATATGATAATAAGTTTTCATGGGTAGTTACCTTTTATGATCATATATCCAGAACTTCTTCTAAAATTTCTCTTGCAGCCTTTTCGGTAAAGTGTTTTTCAATAAATACTCTTCCATTTTTCGAATACGATTCCCATATTTCTTCTTGATTGTAGAGTTTAATAATCTTGTTCGCGAATTCCTCTGCATCGTCTGCAATCATGCTGTAGTTTTCGATTTCCTGAATACCTTCGGCAGCAACTTTTGTGATAACAGTTGGGATTTGATGATACAAAGATTCCAAAAGTTTTCCTTTTACCCCGGCACCAAATCGAAGCGGCAAGATTGCAATTTTACAAGATCGATAAAAATTAATGAGTTCCTCATCAGAAACAAAACCGGTAACATTAATGGAGTCACTATGTAATTTAAGCACTTCTTTAGTAGGATGAGATCCAACAACATGCAGTTTGATATCAGGGATCTGTTTTTTTACCAGAGGGAATATTTCATTCACAAACCAAAGGATTGCATCGGGATTAGGGGGATGCCCGAAATATCCGACAAACAAAATATCACGACGGTCACCAAATTTTAGTACTTTTTTGGGGATGTTCTCAAAAAAGTAAACCGGTATAACCTGAACGTTCTTATCGGGAGCAAGTTTTTTGATGTGTGGCTCTTCGTAAGTAGAAAAAGGAAGAATAACATCAACTGTGTTGAAAATCCAGGTTTCAGTTTTCAGAAATGCTTTGCTTTCTTTTTCAAATTTTTTATTGCCGGTAACTTCAAATTTTCTTTGACTACCCTTATACTGGAGGTCGTGTCCTACATAAGCGATTTTTGCTGAAGTGAACTTTCTGATCATTTCGAAATATTTGGGAGCAATATGAACGCGGTGAGTAATCACAAAATCAATGTAGCGACCATTATCGTGAAACCAGTCCCGAATGTTCTTTTTATAATAATTCCCGTATAATACCTCAATACCCATTTGCTGCAAAACAGTAGTGTAGGGTTCGTGCTTGAAATAATTATCCCCGATGAAATGGATCTTGAATCCCATTTTAACGAAAAGCTTCAAATAGCTGAAGGTGCTTCGAGAACCGGCATCCTGATCGTACATCGGCACATAATGATCGATCACTAGCAGATGCTTTTTTCGAAGAGAGCGATCGCGATGAAAAAACACATTCATCCCGTTGGGTGAGTGCTCTACATTAAGTGTGTGATCCCATTTTTTCAGGAACTTGTCTCGATTAAGAGTCTGGTTCTTTTTTAATCCTACGTTTTCATCTGTACCATTTGAGAGACCTTCGTGATGTGTGACCACCGAAAGCGGTTGGTACATTACCTTATAGTCAGCTTTACGTACCTGCATAGCAAGATCGGTATCTTCATAATAAGCTGGAGCAAACCTTACATCGAAGCCATTGAGTTCCAACCACACTTGTTTTCTGATAACCAGACAGGCACCGGATATATAATCTACCTCCTTTAGGTAATTGTAATCAGGTTTTTCAGCATCATCAAATTTGCCGAAATTCCATGCTGAGGCATCTTTCCAGATAATACCACCTGCTTCCTGTAACCTTTCGTCAGGATAAATAAGTTTTGGTCCTGCAATGGCTACCTGGCTGTCGCTGTCCATTATTTCAACAAGATGATTAAGCCAATCTTTATGTACTTCAGTATCGTTATTTAGAAGACATATGTATTCTCCTTTAGCTACAGCAGCAGCTTTGTTGCACGATTTAAGGAATCCAAGATTTTCGCTATTGTGTATCAGCTTGATGCCGCTGGTTTTTGTTTTGATTAGGGAAATATCTTCAGTCGAGTGATCGTCAATTACAATCACTTCATAATTAAGTCCCGAAGTCTTGGCAAGCACTGATTTCAGGCAACGATAGGTAATGAGTGCATTGTTGAAAATAGGAATAATGATGGTAACTTTTGGCGATGTTTGCTTGACGAAAACAAGTTTTTGTGAAATCTCGATTTTTGGTGACTTTTGTGGTGCAGTACCTCCTGATCCTGCTTTGGAAGACTCTGTTTCCACCTTCAACTGTTTACCGCGCAGATACAAAACAACAAGTCTGGCAAATGTGCAGATGCCCTCGCGCTGCAAAATCCTATAACCTGCCCCAATGTAATTAACAATAATGTATAGTCTTTTCTGTATGCGTTTCAGAAGATTTTGAAGGGTGCGTAGTGGTGCAGTAATACGCCATGAAAGAGAAGCTTTGGCAGCGTTAAATTCATTGTAAAGCCATAAACTCTTTTTCTCGAGCATGTCTATTTTGGATTGATGCTTACTAAGGTCTTTTTTATAATTTAATATTTTTTGCTGATAATCTTCGATTTCATGCTGTAGATTTTTAATTTTCTTTATATGTCCATCAATTATTGATTGTTGTTGATTATTTTCGCAGTTCAGATTAAATATTTTTTGCTTATAATCTTCGATTTCATGCTGTAGATTTTCGGTTTTTTTTGTGTATCCATCAATTTTAGATTTGTAATTTTCAATTGTTGACCGTTGTTGATCATTCTCTGAATTCAGATTTAATAATTTTTGCTGATAATTCTCGATTTCATGCTGTAGATTTTCGGTTTTTTTTGTGTATCCATCAATTTTAGATTGTTTTTGACGATTTTCGGAATCTATATCTAAGATTTTTTGCGAAATATTCAAATTTTCTCGCGTTCTCTCACTAATCACAGATTGCAATGCAGGGTAAAGTAGAGGGAAATCAGAGTTATCGAGATTTTTAATTTTAATATCTATGACAATCCGTTTTAAATGATGGTCATCATTCAAATTAAAATGCAGAACAGGTTGGTTTTCAGTAAAGAAATATTCATTCTTTTTACAAAAAATATAATTTCCACTGGACGGTACTATCTCGAGAATTCTATCGTTAGTGTATACATATGTCTCTTTTAAACAAACCTTGCATGGCCTTTCACCAACATAAATGCTAAAAAGATTGTAAGTAATCTCTTCTTCATTTAAATCGAATGTTATTCTTTGTTCATTTTGTTTTAAGATAGATTTATAAGTTTTAGGTGATGATTGGTCATCATCTGGAAATACTACTAGGTTTAAATTATGAGATTTAAAAAAATCACCATCAAAAAAGGTTGTAAAGTCTCTTACAATCAATTCTTGTTTATAGTTGTTCTTTCCCACGATAAATTGCTTATTGGACAGCTCCTTCAGATAATTCCAGAGTAATGAGATTTCAGGAAGAAATTTTGAAGCTTGTATTAATTCCTTGTCGGTGTATTTGTAATGGTTAAGTCCAGGATTAAGGTTTTTAGAGAGTCTTGATTTCTGGTCTTCTGATAATTTTTTCCCAAATAGTTTTTCTGCAACGCTAACTGGATTTCTAATCAGTTCATCATATTTAATAAAACGAGCCGATCCTTTAAGGTCGATCAACCAGCAAATATTATAATAATACCATAAAAGCAAACCGTAACGAATAGGGATATCATTTCTCTTTTGCAAAGAACTAGCTACACTCAATGGATTTCGTATAATATGAAAAAAGCTGACATCGGCACTAATTTGTTCGAGAATTCCATTCCAGAAAGGAAACAGAATGCAGAACCTGGGATCTTTAATGACTACATTCTCCGATGATTTCAACTTGTTTTCAATGAGTGTTGATGCCTTCTCTGAAAAGAGATTTAGCAATTGCTGTTGATATAGGTTTATTCTTCGCTCTTGTATGTCTTCCAATTCATGCCAACTTAGGAAAAGATGTGAAAGGAGTTTATTGTTTATCCTGAATATATCTAGATCTTCCCAGTAACCAGTTGGGTTATCCTCGTCTGCAGGCATCAGATTGTTTCCTGCATAAAAACCAAAATCTGCAAATATCCCAGCAAGTGCACTTGTCCCGGAGCGGTGCATACCGGTTATAAAAACAATTTTTTTTATCATTTTCTTTTTGACTATTTCGCTTTACGTTATATATAATTCTCGATAATATCTGTCAATATCCATTTTTCTTCGTTTGGCTCCAAACTATGATAGCAGATGTCGTCTTTTATTATAAAAAAACCGTTAATAGAAAATATTACTATTAGGAAAAAAATGTAGGTTGTTTATTATTAATTAATTTGTTAGATTTTATAGCGTTGTTTACAGAAATGAAGAACCAATAGTGATTGTTTTTTGTGGTTGAAAGAAGCTGTAACATATTGATATAATAATAATTAGATGGTTACAGACTCTTTCAACCACAAAAAACAATGAAAAGTGTAAACAACGCGACGATTTCTTACAATTAATTTGTATGTTTTTTACAAAATATTCCAAAAAGCAGTATTTATCGCCAAGAATATTATATCAGCTTATCTACCAACTCCTCAAGCTTTTCAGGATCAATTGGTTTTTCAAGATAATATTCTGGTTTTGCTCCATAATATTCTTTCATCTCTTCATCGGAAAATTTTAAACCTAATTTCTCACCAATACCCGTTAACATAACGACGGGAATGTTTCGTAAATCACTGTCCTTTTTTAGCTCGGTAAAGGTTTCAAATCCATTCTTATGGGGCATCTGAACGTCGAGAATAATAATATCAGGTGATTCTGCTTTTGCTCTTGAAATACCTTCATTTCCATCATGTGCAGTAATGACTTCCCTGGTATCATCCTCAAGAATGCTTTTGATAAATTCCAGACTATCTTGCTCATCATCTACTGCTAATATTTTCTTTTTTTCCATTTTTATCTCCTTCAGATTATATAATATGTGTTCACTTATTTATTTTTCCTGGTAAATCGATAATAAACGTTGTCCCTTTATTTAATTCAGAAACACAATAAATAGAACCATTATGTTCCTCAATAATTTTTTTTGTCACCGGTAATCCCAGTCCTGTACCTTTGCTCCCTTTAGTACTGAAAAATTTGGTAAATAACTTATCAAGCAATTCCTTTTTTATTCCACAACCGTTATCGTGGATTTCAATTCTCACGTTTCTGTTATGTGCTTGTGTTGAACTAATCCGTAGTGTAGCATTCTTTACATCCTTCAGTGCATCAGTACTATTGTTCACAAGATTAAGAATACATCTAAAAATTCCCTGAGCATCAATTTGAATTTCTTTCATATCAGATTGTAGATCCTCTTCAATTGAAATATTGTTTTCCACTGTCTTTTGTTTATTCAGTTCTATCGCATCTTTAATAAGTGAATTAACATTTATATCTTCATATTCTGGCTCTCTTTCCTTTGAATATTGAAGCATATCCAATGCCAGGGATGAGATTTTGTTGATATTTTTTTCTACCATTTTCCACCCAGCTCTCACTTTATCCGACTCAATTTTATCAATATTTTTCTCAATGATATAGGAACCACCCTTAAGACCATTAAGTATGTTCTTTATGTAATGTGCTAATCCTGCAACTGTTTCTCCAATCGTTGCTAGCTTTTCTGCTTTGATTTTTTCTTCTATCAAACGTGCTCTTTCTAAAGTTATGGAGACCTGGCTTGCTATTGCATCAAGAAATTCGACATCGCTTTGAAGAAAATTCCCCTTTTTCTTATTTACAAGTTCAATAACACCGATAATGGTATTTTCTACTTTTAAAGGAACACAAAGCAAATTTCTGGTTACGAATTTTGATTTCTTATCGACCTCATCAGAAAAAAATTGGCTTTTGGATGGATCATTCTCTACAAGGATCTCTCCGCTATCATAGACATATCCGCATACACCCTGACCTTTTTTCATCTGTATAGAATTTAACACATCCTTCTTCTCACCAGTCGCAATAAAAAATCTCAAATTACCCGTTTCTTTGTCCTCCAACAATATTGAGGTTCCTTCAACATCAAAAATCTTTTCTGTTTCATTGAGAATAACACGTAATAATTCATGTAGTTCTGTTGGCTGGTTCATTAATCTGTTCAGATTAACGATTTTTTCTAATATTTCAACTCTTTTTAAATTCATAAGATTCCTTAAGAATTTTATTACTGTAGATACCTGAATATCCTTTTATTTTGTAAAGTTTTTTCAATGCAGCTAAAAAATTAATGTTTGGATATGGTGTGAGCTTTTCTGGAATCTTGAGGATAATGATCTGATTAACAAGTTTGATTAAAGAAAGATCGTATCTGCGAGATGACTAAAAGTTGGTTAATTATTTTGAAAAGCCACTAATAGTGAAATATGTATGCGACTTCAGTCCTCAAACAACTTACCCTGCTTCTTCTCATTTTCACCTGTGAATTCGATACCAAAATGCTTATATGCTTTTTCGGTCACTTCCCTGCCACGAAGGGTTCGCTTGAGAAATCCTTTTTGTAGAAGATAGGGCTCATAGATCTCCTCAATTGTACCAGTATCTTCCCCTATAGCCATTGAAAGGGTTTTCAGCCCAACCGGACCACCTTTGTAAAACTCGATGATCGTCTGAATAAGTTTCTTATCCATCTCATCCAGTCCGAGCTCATCAACCTCCAGCATCTTCAACGCTGCCTGAGCGATCTCTTTTGTGATGATGCCGTCTCCTTTTATTTGTGCATAATCGCGCACTCGACGAAGTAGCCGGTTTGCAATTCGCGGAGTCCCTCGCGATCGGCATGCGATCTCATCAGTACCTTCCTTTTTTATCTCCACATCCAGTAGTTTTGCAGAACGCATCACAATCTTAAATATTTCGTTTGTATCATAATAATCAAGTCGAAGCACCAGCCCGAACCTACTGCGAAGCGGTGATGTGATCAAGCCGGCACGAGTGGTCGAACCAACAAGGGTAAAGGGTTCAAGGTTCAGTCGCAGAGTTCGTGCACTCGGTCCCTGATCGATAATGATCTCCAGAGTAAAATCTTCTATTGCAGGATACAGATATTCCTCGATCACATGATTCAGGCGATGGATTTCATCAATAAAGAACACATCTTTCGCACTAAGATTTGTAAGTATTCCCGCGAGATCAGATGGCTTTTCTATTGCCGGTCCCGAAGTAGTTTTCAACTCGGTTTTCAACTCATTTGCAACGATATTAGAGAGTGTCGTTTTACCAAGTCCGGGAGGTCCATAAAAAAGTATATGATCAATCGGTTCATTCCTCTGCTTACATGCCTGGATAGTGATCGAGAGGATCTCTTTTATCTTTTCCTGTCCCACAAAATCTTTGAGAATCTTGGGGCGCAGAGTCGTATCATAAGTGATATCTTCATCAAGTATTTCGGGATCAGTAATTCTGTCTTCCATACAAACCTCTTACATTTCTTTAAGCTCGAGTATCCTGTCACGGATCTCGGCAGCGTCTTCGAAGAGCAATTCTTTTGCCAGACGGTTCATTTCGTGTGTCAGCAGCTCGATCGCATCTTCTTTGTTATTTATTTTCATGTACTCTTCGAAATCAAGTTTTTTCTGTTCCTCTTTGGATTCTTTCTTCTGCTCTTTCTTAAATTCTGCCACAGAGGTAGACAGCATAATGCTGTCAATGGTCTTCTGGATGGACTCGGGAGTGATGTTGTGTTCTTTGTTGTACGCTTCCTGAATTTTACGTCGTCTATTGGTTTCATCTATTGCAAGTTGCATGGCTTCGGACACTCTCTCTGCGTAGAAGATAACTTTTCCATCGATATGACGTGCAGCACGCCCGGCTGTCTGGATGAGCGATCGCTCTGAACGCAGGAATCCCGCTTTATCAGCATCGAGAATGGCAACCAGGGCTACTTCCGGTAGATCAAGCCCTTCGCGAAGAAGGTTCACTCCGATAAGTACATCAAACTCACCGAGGCGCAGGTCACGAATGATCTCTGTTCTATCTAAGGTATGCACTTCGCTATGCAGATACTTTGCTTTGATTCCTATCTGCGAAACATAGGAGGTCAGATCTTCTGCCATTTTCTTGGTAAGAGTCGTCACCAGTATCCTCTGATTTTTTGCCACATATTGTTGTATCTGATCGAGTAGATCATCAACCTGAAATTCAGCTTTTTTCAACTCTATTTCGGGATCTATCAGCCCTGTGGGACGGACGATCTGTTCAACGATAACACCTTGAGATTTATCAAGCTCATAATCAGCAGGAGTGGCAGACATGAAGATCACCTGGTTCATCATCGATTCAAATTCATGAAATGTAAGCGGTCTGTTATCAAACGCAGAAGGGAGACGGAATCCATTTTCAACAAGCGCTTTTTTTCGTGAATAATCCCCTCCGTACATTGCACGAACCTGGGGAATGGTGGCATGGGATTCATCAATTATCATAAGATAATCTTCGGGAAAGTAGTCCAGCAGGCAGGACGGACGTTCACCTTCTTTTCTTCCAGAAAGATGTCTTGAGTAATTTTCTACTCCACTTACATATCCTACCTCGCGAAGCATCTCCAAATCAAAACTTGTCCGCTGTTGGATCCTCTGTGCTTCGATCCACATGTTTTTCGATTTGAAATATTCTACTCGTATTTCCATCTCCTTTTTGATATCTTCAAGCGCTCTTTCAAGATGTTCGGGAGAGGTAATGAAATGCTTTGCAGGATACACTGCATATTTGTCCAGATCTTCCAGGATTTCACCGGTCAAAGGATTTATCCTAGAAATAGTTACAATCTGATTGAAATCAAATTCAACTCGTATTGAATTCTCAAGATATGCTGGATAGATCTCCACCACATCACCTCGAACTCGAAAGGTACCTCGTTGAAATTCAAAATCGTTGCGCGCGTAATAGATATCAACAAGCTTGTGAAGAAGTTCATCCCGCTCTATCTCCTGTCCAACCTGCAGATCTATGAGTGCTTGTCGGTATTGCTCCGGAACTCCCAGTCCATAAATACAGGAAACACTTGCTACGATTATCACATCTCTTCGTTCCATAAGTGACATCGTCGCACGTAGCCGTAGTTTATCTATCTGCTCATTGACATCAGCGTCCTTTTCTATATAAGTATCCGTGACGGGAAGATATGCTTCTGGCTGGTAATAATCATAATAGCTGACAAAGTATTCAACCGCATTGTGAGGAAAGAGTTGCTTCATTTCTCCGAATAATTGTGCGGCGAGTGTCTTGTTATGTGAAATAATGAGTGTAGGCTTCTTAACTTTCTGGATCACATTTGCAATAGTGAAAGTTTTTCCAGAACCGGTTACCCCCAGGAGTGTCTGGTATCTCTCATCTTTTTTTACATTCTTTGTTAACTCAGAGATCGCCTGTGGTTGATCACCTTTGGGTGCATAATCTGATACTAATTCAAAGTTCTTCATGTTTTTCGTTAAAACTTGACAGGATATCCTTTACGTAAGAGACAAATACCCTACGATTTTATCAGGGCCCATAGCTCAGTTGGTAGAGCTCCCGGCTCATAACCGGGCGGTGAGAGGTTCGATCCCTCTTGGGCCCACCATTTTTTTGTATCATTCACAAAGAAAGTTATCAATTATTTCTTAGAAAATATAAGTTGTCACTTATGAGAGTAAAGTACCTGATTATTCAACCTGAAGCTTGAGGAGTTCTAAAATTGTTTTATTATCGGGGGCATTCAATATCTTTTCTTTCAGGTGATCTTCACGGAACAGCTGGCTGAGATAGGAAAGAGCAAAAAGATGCTGTTGATCTGTCTTAAGGAGTAATAGAAAAAAGAGGTTGACTGGTGTCCTATCAAGTGAGCGAAAATCGATACCATCTCGAGAAATACCAAGTAACACTGCTGAAAAATTTATCTTTTCCGGAAGTATCATTCTTGGATGCAGGAATGCGACACCATTGCCGATACCAGTAGAGATCAAACGTTCACGCTTGCTTAGCATATCAAAGAGCCAGCTCTGTTTGCTACAGACTCCATTCTCTTTCGCAAATTGTGACATAGCTGCGAGCACTTCAAACCTGTGTTTTGCATTTAGATCTTGCAAGATGAAATCAGTGTTCATAAAGGAATAAAAACGACTTTGGACATTTTCCAGAGCCATCTTCTCCACGTTGGGAGCATCCTGAGTCTCTTTCCAGGCTTCAAGATCATCCTTCATAAAGCGCCACTGGTTACCGATCTTCATGCCCTTCATTTCTTTTTGAGAAACAAGATTTACAACGGTTTCGGGTGACATATTTAAAAAATCTGCAGCTTCATTCAAGGTTAAAATTTCTTCTTTTGCCATTGTGTATCCTCTGTATAAAAACTAAATATCAAATATTTATAGTCAAACTTTTTTATTAGAAATGTAGCAATAAACTTTTAGAACTAACTTATTTTATTTGACAGGCAATCACCCCAAATTCATTAATCCATTTCGAAAGGTTAGTTATGAAAAAAAATATAATTCTTCTTGTGCTAATAATTTTCTTTTTTGTAGGGTGTGGGGTCTATTCATTTTATACGATCTCCAACCCTCATATTAAATCGGTCATGATCACTGAATTCGAGAATAATACAGAGGAATATGGTCTTCCGAATCTCATAACCCAATATCTCACCGATGCATTTATTGAGGATAATCGTCTGGACGTGCTGGGAGAAGATGCAGATATGGACATCAGCGGGATAGTGCAAAGTTATAGCAGAATTGTTAATGCCTATGATATGCAGGAAAATCCATCTGAGTGGAAAGTAACTATTACTTTTTCAATAGAAGCAAAAGATCTGGTTCAAGATAAAGTACTCTGGCAGAGTAATAACCTTTCACTGAGCGCTCTTTATGGAACTGCCACCGAAAGTGAAGAGGAGAATAATAATGGGGTGGAACTATTCTCCGAAGAGGAGGTACAGGTATCAATCATCAATGAACTGGCAGGACTGATACTGACCAACACCCTTGAACAATGGTAGGCAATGCGGATCAATAAATTTCTCGCAAAAGCAGGATTGGGTTCTCGGCGTTCATGTGAAACTCTTGTAGTTAATGGAAAAATAAGAGTAAATGGTAAGATTATGACAGATCTCGCCACCGACATAGATATCGAGACTGATATTGTTGAATACAAGAATAAAAAGCTCACACTTCCCAAAAAGAATGTATATATAATGCTCAATAAACCTGTTGGGTATATTGTCACCGCTGATGATCCTTATGACAGGCAAACCGTTTTCGAACTGCTTCCTGAGTTTAAAGAGCATGTGTTTGCAGTGGGACGGCTTGATAAAAATTCAGAAGGTTTACTCCTTCTGACCAGTGATGGTTCATTTGCTCAGAAAATTACTCATCCCGCAGAAAAGCTTCCCAAAACATATCTAGTGAAAGCAAAGGGGAAAATTCCCTTTTATAAGATCAAACAGCTTCGGCAAGGGGTTGACCTGAATGACGGCAAAACACTTCCCGCAAAGATATTTATAAAAAGTTATAACAAACCGCAGGACATAACCAAGCTACGTATGGTCATCTATGAGGGACGCAACCAGCAAATAAGAAGAATGCTGCAAGCTGTTGGATGTTCAGTTATTGAACTCAAAAGAATGCAGGTAGGTTCTATCTCGCTCGGGAATCTTCCAGAAGGTGCCTGGCGTTATCTCAAGGATAAGGAAGTTCAGTCTATACTCACTTCATAATATACATGGAAGATCAAAAAAAGGCATACGGATTCGCGATACTTGCTGTGGTGTTATGGTCAACGGTTGCTTCTGTTTTCAAGATAAGTCTCCAATATGTTGATTTTCTCGAACTCCTTTTCTGCGCATCTTTTTTTTCCACTCTTATAATTTTTTTCGTTCTCCTGATAAGAAAAAAACTTCATCTACTCAAGACATATTCATGTAAAGAAATCCTTTTCGCTGCCTTCCTTGGATTTCTCAATCCCTTCCTTTATTATATCGTACTCTTCAAAGCATATTCAATATTGCCTGCCCAGGAAGCGATAACCCTTAACTATACCTGGCCCCTTATGCTGGTGCTACTCTCAATCCCGCTTCTCAAGCAGAAAATAAGCTTGATCAGCATAATTGCTATCATCATTAGTTTTGCTGGTGTCATCATCATCGCCACCCGTGGAGATATTGCAGGACTGAGTTTTTCTAACATCAAGGGAGATCTTCTGCCGCTCAGCAGTGCAGTGATCTGGGCGCTTTTTTGGATCTTTAATCTCAAAGATAAGCATGATCTGGTGGTAAAATTATTTATAAGTTTTTGCTTCGGATTTATTTTTATTCTTATAACCATGCTCATCCGCTGGCACATTAGAGGTTTCTTTTTTGCTCCCCTCAAAGGAATTGTGGGTTCTGCGTACGTCGGATTTTTTGAGATGGGCTTGACCTTTATTGTATGGCTCAGTGCACTCAAATATGCCAGAACTACCGCACAGGTGAGTAACTTCATCTATACTACCCCCTTCCTTTCACTTTTTGTCGTAAGTATTGTCGTTGGAGAAAAAATCCTTATCTCAACCATTATAGGACTCGTGTTTATCATCGCAGGAATTATCATGCAAAGATATACAAATCCTTTGAAGCAAAATCCTGTAGTTGGTCGAAAGGAAGTTTGAGATCACTCCAGAGAACATAGAGTGCAACAGAGGAATAATTGAGAATGAATACCACTGAAAATCTACAAGTACTCTATCAAATAATCAAACCACAGATAGAGAAACGGTTGATTGAATTCAACCGTGTCTGGCTTCATGGTTCTGAACATGATATCTATAAAGAGCTGATATTCTGTCTTTTCACACCACAATCCAAAGCAGAAAGATGCTGGCAGGCAGTTGAAGAGCTTGAAGAAAAGAACCTTTTTTACAATACGAACTGCCAGGAGATTGCAGCATGCATCAGAACTTTCACACGTTTCCATCATACAAAAGCAAGAAATGTGATCTATTTCCATAGAGAAGTGTTACAGAAAGTTGATAGATCTTTCCGCAAACAGCTCGAATCGTTTGATGATAACAAATCCATACGCGAGTGGTTGGTAGAAAATATTAAAGGAATGGGATATAAGGAAGCGAGCCATTTTCTGAGAAATATTGGAATGGGAGCTAATCTGGTAATTTTGGACAGACATATTCTCAGGAAGTTAATGGAATTCAGAATAATAGAAAAGTTACCTACCTCACTGAACACAAAGACGTACATAGAGATAGAAACTAAAATGAAAGCTTGGGCAACGTCACTTCACATGCCTGTGACACACCTGGATCTTCTGCTCTGGTATCAAACAACAAGTAAAATTTTCAAATAAACAAAATATTTGACATTGGTATTAATACATTTAGATTTTTGTTATAAATTTGAAATGAGTTCAAATATGGAAATAATAAAAAGAATGCTCGACAAAGCGAAAATCAAGCCAACCTTTGAACGATTGAGCATTCTTGAATATTTGCAAAAGAAACACAATCATCCCACTGCTGCTATGATATTCAATGAAATATCAAAAAAAATTCCAACAATTTCAAAAACTACAGTGTACAATGCCCTCAATCTTTTTACGGAAAGAAGGCTGGTTACCCCGCTTTACATTACTGGGTCCGAAGTACGTTATGATCTTGCAGAAAACCCTCATCACCATTTCCTTTGTGAAAAATGTGGAAAAATAATCGATCTGGATATCGGATGTCCGATTTTCGAGAAAAAAAGCTATCATGGACATAAAATAACCGAACAGCATGGTTATTTTAAAGGCATTTGCAAATCCTGTCTGGAGAAGGAGCATAAGAAGCAATGAATGGTATTATTTGTATTCTTTCTGAAATGTGGCTCCTGCTCAAGGAGATGGCTCCCTATCTTCTTTTTGGATTTCTCATCGTAGGAATACTAAATATCTTGATACCCAAGAATAAAATTTATACTCATCTTTCGGGACGTTCCTTCTGGGCAACAGTCAAGGCATCCATCTTTGGTGTACCCCTTCCCCTCTGTTCCTGTGGAGTTATCCCTGTAGCTGCATATCTTCGAAAGGAAGGTGCTGGCAAGGGTGCAACAATATCTTTTCTTTCTTCCACACCAACCACAGGTGTTGATTCTATCCTTGCCACCTATGCTCTGCTTGGATCGATCTATGCGATCATACGGCCTGTGGCTGCATTTTTCACTGGAATATTCGGAGGCACTCTTACCAATACTCTTGATAAGAATGAAGACACTAGAAAAATCGAAAATGGTTTCTCCTGCAATCTCTGTAGTGAAAGTAATCCCCATTCACACAGCATAGGTGAAAAAATAATTTCAGCTGTGAGGTATGGATTTTTTGATCTTGTCGAAGATGTGGGAAAATGGATTGTTATAGGTATTTTTATCGGGAGTATTATTTCTTATTTTGTTCCAGCCAATTTTGTAGAGCGTTATCTCGGATCGCCACTTCTCGCTTATCCGATCATGCTGATAATTTCGATCCCGATGTACATATGTGCCACAGGATCAATTCCAATTGCAGCATCACTTATTCTTAAAGGCATGACACCAGGTGCAGGATTGATCTTTCTAATCGCAGGTCCAGCCACAAATGCAGCCACTCTTAGTTTCGTCGGAGCTAAGCTTGGCAAGAAATCACTTATCTCATATCTATTATCAATCATTGTCACCGGACTTCTCTTTGGTCTTATCCTGGATAGCATCTGGAGAATGACCGGCAAGAATATCGCAATAATCACCGGTGGCATGAAGATGCTTCCATCGTGGATCATGACTGGTTCTGCAATTCTTTTACTCGTGCTTCTGCTGAAAGCTTTTTTATGGAAACTTATGACAAGAAAAAAGATCATAATCAAGGATGAAGAAATGGAACATATTTTTAAAGTACCAGACATGAGCTGTAAACATTGTGTCATGTCGATACAAAATACAATTAAAGATGTGAATGGTGTAAAAAATATTGACATCTCTCTTGATGATAAGCTCATTAAAGTTAATGGTGAATACAAACAAGAAGATGTAATGAATGCAATAAAAAACGCAGGTTATTCGATAGAAGAAAAATAATAGTAGGAGGATACAATGAAAAAATATCAATGCAGCGTATGTGGTTATATTTATGATCCCGAAGTCGGTGATCCAGATTCTGGCATCGCTCCCGGCACTGCTTTTGAAGATATTCCAGACGATTGGGTTTGCCCCGTCTGTGGTGTCGATAAAGACATGTTTGTAGAAATTTAGGAGGAATATGGGATATCTAAAGATCAAAGAAAATGTCTATTATGTGGGCGTACAGGATTGGGACAGACGACTGTTCGATGAACTTATTCCGCTTCCAGATGGCACGAGTTATAATGCCTACATCATACAGGGTGGTGAGAAAACAGCATTGATCGATACAGTCAATCCACCAAAAGCGGAAGAGCTGATATCCAATCTGGGAAAACTCGGTGTAGAAAAACTGGATTACATTATCTCGAACCACGCAGAGCAGGATCATTCCGGATCACTCCCACATATTCTGGAAATCCACCCCGAAGCTCAGATTGTTACAAATGCAAAATGTAAATCCTTTCTCATGGACCTTCTTCATATTCCTGATGAAAAATTTATAGTAAAAGAACATGGCGAAGAACTCTCACTTGGCGATAAGACGCTCACATTCCTGCTAGCAGCCTGGGTTCATTGGCCAGAAACAATGTTCACTTATCTCAAGGAAGACAAGATCATATTTTCCGGCGACCTGTTTGGCTCACATATGGCATTCAGCGAACTCTTTGTTCGTGATGAAGCACGCGTCTATTTTACAGCCAAACGCTATTTTGCAGAGATCATGATACCCTTCCGCACAAATATCAAGAAGCACATGGAGATGCTGCAGGATTATGAAATAGACATCATTGCACCCACCCATGGACAGATCTATGATAATCCCGATTTCATCCTTGAACAGTACAAGGAATGGGTTTCCGACCATGTTGAGAACAAAGTACTCATTCCCTATGTGTCGATGCACGGAAGTGTCGAGCGGATGGTGAAATATCTTACAGAAAAACTTGTGGAACAAGGTGTGAATGCAATACCCTTCAATATCACTGTTACCGATATCGGAGAACTTGCAATGGAAATGGTAGATGCTGCTACGATTGTTATCGGCTCTTCTACTGTTCATGTTGGACCTCATCCTGTGATGGTATATGTAACGTATGTGGCAAACATGCTGAGACCCAAAACAAAATTCGCTTCAATCATCGGATCCTATGGCTGGGGTTCGAAAATGGTGGATAATATCAAAGCGCTTCTCACTAATTTCAAAGGAGAGCTTATCGAACCAGTAGTCAGCAAAGGATATCCTGACGAAGCAGATTACAAAGCACTCGATGAGCTTGCTTATCAGATCGCAGAAAAACACAAAAAATTAAAATAATTTCGGAGGACTAATGAATATTTTCGATGTAACTGAAATCTATCAATTCGCAGTACAGATCGAAGAAAATGGTAAAAAATTCTACCGCGCTATGGTAGAGAAATTTGATGACGCCAAAGTAAAAGAACTCTTTGCATTCCTCGCAGATGAAGAGATCCGTCACGAAAAAGTCTTCAAAGAAATGCTTGCTAAGCTCGAGGATTACAAGCCACGGGAAAGCTATCCTGGAGAATATTTTGATTATCTTCATGCCTATGCAGATAATCTGGTTTTTACACTGGATAAATTAGAAGAAAACATCGGCAATGTTAAAACCGTCGGTGAAGCACTTCAATTTGCCATCGGCAAAGAGCTTGATACGATCCTGTATTACCACGAGATGCGTAACGTCGTTCCAGAGCATCAGCAAAAGATGGTCGATGATATCATCGATGAAGAGCGTAAACACGTAGTACAACTCACAGAGATGAAACGACAGCTGGAGAACTAAGATGGATATTGAAAAATATTCCAAAAAAGACTTGTTCCTAACCGCCATGAAAAGCGAGGTTGAGAGTAGAGATGTCTTTCAGAAGCTGGCAAATCGTGTGAAGAATTTCATGCTCAAAGATAAACTCCAGTTCCTTGCAGACGAAGAGCAGAAGCATTATGATTATTTTACTGTTCTCTGGCAAAAAGCCTTTGAAAATGAAGAGATCATTCTGCCAGAAAAGACCCCTGTTCCCCTACCCGAACTTACCATTGAATCTGATGAAGAACGCTTCAGTGATATCTTTCAGCATGCAATGGATGCAGAAAAAGCAGCTCACTATTTCTATCTCTCACTCGCAAACCGATTCAAAATTGATGAGGACATTGCCCGTCAGCTCAAGTACATCGCCTCGATGGAGATGGGTCATTTTAAACTGCTTGAGATCGAAAAAGAACAGGCAGAACATTACGAAAAATATGATGTTGAATTCCCGCTTATGCATGTGGGACCATAAAAATTCTATAAGGAGGAATAACAATGGAAGAAAAATTCAATATGCCCCTTTTGGGTGATACGTTTCCAGCAATGGAAGTAAAAACAACGCAGGGAATGATGAAACTCCCTGATGATATGGCAGGAAATTGGTATGTACTTTTCAGCCATCCTGCAGATTTCACACCTGTATGTACCACAGAATTTGTTGGCTTTCAGAAAAGAATTGAACAGTTCAAGGAATTGGATTGTAAACTCATCGGACTCTCTATCGACCAGGTATTCTCGCATATCAAATGGATCGAATGGATAAAAAATGAGCTTGGCGTTGATATAGAATTTCCAATTATCGCTGCGAATGATTCGATCGCAAACAAGATCGGTCTGCTTCATCCGGGTAAAGGAACAAACACAGTTCGTGCAGTCTTTGTTGTCGATCCAGAAGGTAAAGTTCGCCTTGTAATATACTATCCTCAGGAAATTGGTAGAAATATGGATGAGATAGTCCGTGCAGTGAAAGCATTGCAGCTTTCTGATAAAAAAGGTGTCGCAATACCTGCAAACTGGCCGAATAATGAACTGGTTGGTGATCATGTGATCGTTCCACCCGCATCAAATGTTACTGATGTGAAGAAACGATTGGAAGACAAAAGCATTGAATGCTTTGACTGGTGGTTCTGCCACAAAGAAGATAAATAAGGAGTAACTATGACAAAACTTATGGAAATATACAAATGCGAAATTTGTGGAAATATCGTTGAAATGGTTCATGGTGGACAAGGACAGCTTGTCTGCTGCGGAGAACCAATGAAAAAGATGGAAGAGAATACCGAGGATGCAGCCACAGAAAAACATGTTCCCATCGTCGAAGAGATCGATGAAGGTATCAAAGTAAAGGTCGGCTCAATTCCTCATCCTATGATAGATAAGCACTATATCGAATGGATCGAAGTACAGAACGGTCTCTGGGTCAATCGCAAACATCTCAATCCTGAAGATCCCCCAGAAGCTGAATTCTATGTAAAGATGCAGGATAGACTCGAAGTTCGTGCATATTGTAACATTCATGGACTCTGGAAGAAAGATTAGGAGATTTCATGATAAGTAAAAAAATGACCAAAGCGCTTAACGACCAGATAAATAAGGAACTCTATTCTGCCTACCTCTATCTCGCAATGTCTGCAGATGCACAGGATATAGGCTTGAAAGGATTTGCTAACTGGTTCTTTATACAAGTTCAGGAAGAAATGAGCCATGCACAAAAGATCTATAATTATGTGTTTGAACAGAATCAGAAAGTAGTTCTTGATGAGATCAAGAAACCACCTGCAGAATGGGACTCCCCAATGGATATGTTCCAGAAAACTCTTGAGCATGAACAATTTGTAACAAAAAGCATCAATGAACTCGTAGCTTTAGCTAAAGAAGAAAAAGATTATGCGACAGAGATCTTCTTACAATGGTTTGTCACCGAGCAGATCGAAGAAGAAGGTAATGATAATGATATTATTGATAAGCTAAAATTCATCGGCAAAGATGGTAATGGTCTTCTCATGCTCGATAAAGAACTTGGGGCGAGAACATTCACTCCTATTACTCCAGCTGAATAATATGAGACATTGGCGCTGTAAGGTTTGCGGGCACATCTTTGCGGGAATCGACTCACCGAGGGTGTGCCCTCACTGTAATGCTCCTCAGGAGATGTTTTACACTGTTCAGGATGAACAAGAACATGCACATGTAAATACTGAGAATAAGATCACTGTATCGGATCAGATCGAGGTCCAACCATTCTTTGGAAATTTCGAGCATATTGCTCCATATATATACACTATTCCCGCTGGCGAGATACTGCATATTCACAATCATCCCCAGGAAGAGATGTTCTATGTGATGAAGGGAAATGTTACTTTTATAATAGGAGATCACACCTTTAATGCAAAACCTGGTGATGCACTTCAAGCAAAAAAGGAAATTGCCCATTCAATCGAGAATAATGGTTCAAAAGCTGCAGTTGTGTTGGTGGTAAAAGGACCAAAATAATAAACAACCGAAGAGGATATATATGAAAAAAAGACTGATTATTTTTATATCTATTTTAGGAATACTTCTCTTTTCCATCGCTGGTTGCAAGCTCTTTCAATGTGAGCCAACAGATGAAGTAGAATATTTCCCAGTACTTGGAATTAACGCAGCAGATAATTATGATCTTGGGTATAAGATTGGACAGGGATTTTCCAATCAGATAAACATAGCTATAGAGAGACAAGCTGATCTGATAGCAACGGTGCAATATATCATTTCTTTTGATTCAACATATTTTTATCATAATCTTGTTGATGCTGCAGAAGCAGCTTTCCCGGAATATATTAATGAGTTGCAGGGTATTGCTGATGGTGCGGAGGTTCCTTTTGAGATCCTAATGACATTAAATTTATTTGGAGATGTTATCGCACTGTACTATGGTCTCCCTGGAGTTGAATCGATTGAAGTTCCTGAATCCACACTGGGATGTTCTACGGTGAGTTATAGTTATGATGGGACTCAGTATCTTGCACATAATGAAGATGGAATGGCAGAACTGCATGATCTCATGGGGGTGGTGCGAGCAAAACTTCCAGGCAAACCAGAAATGATTAATCTTTACTATCCCGGACTTATACCAGGAGTCGGACCGTCAATGACCGAAGCCGGATTAGCCTTTTCTGGGAATTATATTCAAAGCCTCCAGGGCAATCCTGCTGGTGTACCCCATCTTTTTATTTTTCGATCACTACTCGATGCCCTGAGTGTCGATGAATCAATTTCTATGATAGAAGATGTGCTCACGTGCAATTATCTGCACATAAACATTGCTTCGCGTATCGAAAATCGAATTGTATCAGTTGAAAAAGCAGAAAACACTACTACTATTTATGAAGTTGATGAATTGTACACTCATACAAATCATTTCATACAGGACGAGATGCTTGGGTTTGCAATTGATTATGATGCGACTACCCTTGACCGATATACCACACTTACGAATATGATAAATATCTATGAAAATGATCCTGGATGCGTAACCTGCGATATTTTACATGGCTTTCTCTGTGAAGTAGCTGCAGAGCCAGACACCACAGGCGGGATTACAGGAGGTATGACACTCGGCTCTTCGATCATAAATCTGGAGACGGGTAAGTGGAAACTCTTATTTAATAATCCCATAGATAATTTATCCCAAATACTATTTTTTTAAATACTACATAAAGGAGTTACAGATGAAAGAGCTAAAAGGTACACAAACAGAAAAGAATCTGCTTACTGCTTTTGCAGGTGAATCTCAAGCACGTAACCGCTATGACTACTTTGCAAAGCAAGCAAAGAAAGAAGGTTATGAGCAGATTTACGGAGTCTTTCTGGAAACTGCTGAGAATGAAAAAGAGCACGCCAAGCGTCTTTTCAAATTCTTAGAAGGTGGAGAAGTCGAGATTACTGCTTCCTATCCTGCAGGAAAGATCGGTACAACGATCGAGAATCTTACAGAATCTGCAGCAGGTGAGAACTACGAACATACGACCATGTATCCGGAGTTTGCAGATATTGCCGAAGAGGAAGGCTTTAAGGAAATCGCCTCTGCATTTCGTCATATTGGCAAGGCAGAAGTTCAGCATGAAAGACGCTATCTTGGATTACTGGAAAACATTAAGAATGATACAGTATTCAAAAAAGAAAAAGTCGTAAAATGGAAATGCAGGAATTGCGGTTATGTACATGAAGGCACAGAGCCCCCGGAAAAATGTCCTGCCTGTGCGCATCCCAAGGCATATTTTGAAATAAAATGTGAGAATTGGTAAACTTACATTCTCTCGCATTCATATAACTCGCTGAGTAAAATTAGCGGGTTTTTTTTAACCGAAAATTTTATTTATAGGGAGTGTTCAGATAACTGTGGCTACAATATGATATTATCATGATAACATTTGAACCATAGTTTGATAAAACAATCAAGGTTTTTATCAGATTTGAATC
>Ga0272443_10000127_pt1 | contig 144115 bp, 120 predicted proteins | sample SSMAcet12_FD_193581 | JGI IMG/M metagenome (GOLD analysis project Ga0272443, IMG submission 193581) | Marine sediment archaeal communities from Little Sippewissett salt marsh, Falmouth, MA, United States - SSM-Acet-12 | ecosystem: Environmental > Aquatic > Marine > Wetlands > Sediment ... | reverse complement strand
TTGGCGGAGAAAGTGCGGCCGAGGGGGGGATAACCCCATGATGATGGCTCGGATCCGGAACCTCAAGCGATCGCTGGAAAGATGCGGTGTCTAGTCTGAACGGTGGGAATCCGGCGAATCCGACGGATGACGCCGACCGTCGGATCATCAAGAGTCCGACGGAAAATGCAGACCGTCGGATCATCAAGAATCCGACGGAAAATGTAGACCGTCCGATCATCGGGAATCCGACGGAAAATGTAGACCGTCAGATCATTCTTGCATCAGGATCGCCGCGCCGCATCGATCTTCTGCAGCGTTTCGTGCCATCACTGAAGGTGGTGCGGAGTGATATCGAGGAAGTGGCGAGCGGTCCGCCGCAGGGTCAGGTGCGGGCTCTTGCCGAGCGGAAGGCAAGGGATGTCGGGCGGCGGCAACATGGGTTGATCGTGGCCGCTGACACGATGGTCGCGGTGGACGGCAAGATGCTCGGGAAACCGGACGGCCGTGCCGATGCCCGGAAGATGCTTCGACGCCTCAGCGGGCGCGGCCACACGGTGTGGACGGGGCTGTGCGTGTTGGACTCGGAGTCGAACCGCCTCGAGGAGGCGGTCGAATCGACAACGGTGTGGTTCCGGCGGGTGACCGAGGAAGAGATCGAGGTGTATCTGGCGCTCGGGGAATACCACGACAAGGCGGGAGCGTACGCGATTCAGGGGGCGGCTGCCGTGTTTGTCGAGCGGATCGAAGGTGACTACTACAACGTGATCGGACTCCCGCTGTGCCGTCTTGATCAGTTGCTCGAACGATTCGGACGGGGGCTGCTGAGCGAGCATGCGGGCACAGGCCGGGGAACTCAAAGCGTGAGAACCTAAGGAGGGCACATGTCGGAAAGACGGCGGAAGATCTCGATCCTGGATCTGCACAAAATGAAGCAGGCGGGGGAGAAGATTTCATGGCTCACGGCGTACGACTATCCGACCGCGCAGTTCGCCGAAGCTGCGGGGCTGGAGATGCTGTTGGTTGGCGACTCTCTTGGGATGTGCGTCTACGGGTATGAGGGCACGGTTCCGGTGACGATGGACCAGTGCATCGTCCACTCCGAGGCCGTTCGACGTGGCGCTCCGACAGCCTTTGTGATCGGGGACATGCCATTTCTCAGCTATCAGCCAAGCAATGTCGACGCCGTGAAGAACGCGGGGCGATTCCTGAAAGAAGCGGGGGTCGACGCGATTAAGCTCGAGGGTGGCATCCGTGTTGTCGACAGGATCAAGGCGATCCTGGATGCCGGGATCGTCGTGTGCGGTCACATCGGACTGACTCCGCAGAGTTCGGGACAGCTCGGCGGACACAAGGCACAGGGGCGGACGGTCGAGTCGGCTCGAATGGTGATTGAGGACGCCCTGGCGATCGAGAAGGCGGGCGCTCAGTTGCTTCTTCTCGAGGCGGTGCCTCCCGAGGTTGCCGGATTCATCACCGAACGATTGTCGATTCCCGTGTTCAGCATCGGAGCTGGGATGCACTGTGATGGTCAGTTGCTGATCGTGTCCGACTTGATTGGGCAGTTCCAGGCATTCACGCCGAAGTTCGTCAAGAAGTACGCCAATGTTGCCGAGGTGATCACCGACGCGATGCGGGCGTATGTTGAGGACGTCAAGGCAGGGACGTTCCCGGCTGACGAACACTGCTATCACATGCTGAAGGGCGAGGAAGAGAAGTTCGGGGAACTCATCAAGCGGTATGAGTCGGCGTAGCGCGTCTTCTTGACGGACATCGAAAGGAAACTATATGGACGTACAGGACCTACGAAAGCGTCTTCGGATCGGCGATGAAAGCGTGCGGGAGATCAATGAGCTGATCCTCGATCCCGGAAACGAGATCGTGAACGCGTTGCTTGAGGTTGTGGCCAAGCACGGAGGCCCGGAAGAGATCAACCGCAAGGCGGCCGAGGCGCGGCGGCTTGAGTCGTTGCTCCAGCGGCTGCGAGAGTCGGGTTCGCCCTATCTCGATCAGCTCAACTGGCTCACCGAGCAGAGGGAACAGAATGCGTTTGTCTCCATCAGCGATTTTCGGCGTCAAGTGCTGGGAGACCGTGTCGACGCGATGACGTTCAAAGAAGAGTCGGCGGTGACGCTTGAGATCAGCGCGCTGCAGTTCTTTCCGTGGTTGATCGCCGAGGCGAAACAGGCGATCGACAACCGTGAAGTTATGCCTGGGCGCTACATCCGCGTTCGCTGCATGGAAGAGCAGTGTGCCGATCAAGGAGACACGCTCGCGGTGGCTGCGGCGATGCAGATCGTTGGGGCGTCGTACGTTGAGACGCTGGACACGAAGGGGACCGACGGATCGAATATCCATCTGGGAGGACCGGAGACGATCACCGGCTACTTCGGAGGAGTGGGTCAGCCGAACGATCATGCCATCCGTTGGGTGGACGAGTTCCTCCACTACTTCACGACCTACGGCATCCGGCAGGTGCTCAACATCAACCCGGGGACGGTGCTGCTGGGGTATTTCCTCCACAAGTTGGGCATCGACATCGAGTTCAAGATCTCCGTGTACATGGGAAACGACAATCCGTACGCGGCTCTGTGGACATTGATCGGGGCGAAGCTGTTCTCGCGTGACGACGGGACGACATCGTTGATCGGATTCAACTGGTCGAACTCCGTTAACAACGACACGATCCTCAAGACCTCCAAACTGCGACGGGCTTTGGGGTTTGAGGATGTTGTCAGATTCGAACATCACATCACGGAGACGTACCGGTCGATCGTGATCCAGCCGTATGATCGCACCGAAGAGCTGATGAAGCTGGCCGGACTGGTGTCCAACATCTCGGCGAAGCACGAGGGTGGAACGCCGGAGATCGATGCGAAAAGAGAGCATCCGTCGGACATCCTCGAGTACTTCCTTCCCCAAACGGAGATCGAACAGAAGGGATTGATGCCGTTTTTGGAGCGGAACTATCTCGACAAACACAACGCGCTCAACCACACGGCGCGGCGGCTGACGGAAAACGGGCTTGCGTTCGTTGCGGCGCGTCATCTGCACAAGCCGTAGACGTTTTTTGTCACGCTCAAAGAGGCAAAGATCCCGGTCATCGCCGGAAGCGATGACCGGGACATCTTTTCCGTGCAGTCCCAATGCGATCTCTTGCGAGGCCTACTGCAGCCGTTCGAGTGCGATGCGTTCGTACAACGCCGCTGCCTGATCGAGTTCGGCGATCGGGACGTGCTCCGTGGGCCCATGGGCATATCGGATATCGCCGGGGCCGATCACAAGAGTGTCAACGCCCGCGGCGCCGAGGTGTCCTCCATCGGTCCAGTAGGTGAGGCCGATCGGGGCCGCATTCAAGCCGAGAGCTTCTGCTGCGCCGAAGGCGGCCTGAGCAACGAGTGTCGAAGAAGATGTCCCGAGCGCGACATGAGGTACGACGGCGGTAAGCGGCATTTCTTCGACAACTGCGGTCACCCGGTGGCGTTCGCAGATGTCGGCGACGATCTCCTGAATCTCGTGAAGCGGCTGGGATTCGCTGGGAAGCGTACGGCGATCGATGTGAACCTCGCACCGTTCGGCAACGATGTTGGGCTGCGTTCCGCCGCAGAGCCTTCCGACACTCACGGTGGATCTTCCCAGCAACGGATAGGTGCGGGCGTCAAGGCGGGCGCGGAATGCCCCTTCGAGGACGCGAACGAGTTCACATCCGGCGGAGACCGCGCTGATTCCTTGTTCCGGGCAGCTGCCGTGGGCGCCACGCCCGGCCAGCTCAACGCGGACGAAGCACGCTCCCTTGTGGGCGATCGCGATCCTCAGCGACGTCGGCTCTCCGATGATGGCGGAATCAGCGCGAATGCCTTGCTCGACCAGTGTCTTGACGCCGAGTGCGCCGGTTTCCTCGTCAACGGTTCCGGCGAAGACGAGGTCGCCTCGAAGCGGATCGGATCGTTGTTTGAGCCTGACCAGCGTGACCGCCATCGCAGCGACAGCGCCTTTCATGTCGCAGGCGCCTCTGCCCCACAGGGCATCATCGACAACGGTCGGCCGAAACGCATCCGGCATGTCGCCAGGCGGCACGGTGTCCAGGTGGCCGCACAACATCAAGCTTGGCCGGTCGGTGGAGCCGCACCCGGGCAGGGTGGCGATAACGTTGGAACGCTCGTCCTCCACGGGGATGAGATCGGCATCGACACCGTGTCGACCGAACCAATCAACGAGGAATCGCCCAACAGCGGCTTCTCTTCCCGGAGTTTCATGATGGCTTTCGATCGAGATGAGATCCTGCGTCAGTCGCAGGACCTCATCCGAGCTGTGGGTTTGTTGCATGGAGTTACGTTCCCTTCTTGGTGGGTGTGAGTTTCAGCATCTCGCCGTTGTCAAACGCTTTCTTGGCCAACTCGCGGAGCTTGAACTTCTGGATCTTCCCTGACTGGGTCATCGGTAGCGAATCGACAACGATGATGTACCGGGGAACCTTGAAGTTCGCGATCTCGCCAACGCAGAAGTCAACGATATTCTGCGGGTCGATCGCTTCTCCTTCCTTGGCGATGATATACGCAGCCGCGACTTCGCCGAAGACCGGATCGGACACGCCGATGACGGAGACGTTCTGAACCTTGGGATGCGTGAACAGGTACTCTTCGATTTCCGCCGGGTAGACATTGAACCCGCCGGTGATCAGCATGTCCTTCTTGCGGCCGACGATCTTGACGTACCCGTCACGATCGAGGGTCGCCAGGTCGCCGGAGTAGAGCCAACCCTGATCATCGATGGCTTCCGCGGTCTTGTCGGGCAACTTGTAGTACCCCATCATGACGTTGTAACCGCGGCATGCGAGTTCTCCCATGTCGCCGAGAGGAACGGGGCGACGATCATCATCGGCGATCTTGACCTCGATGCCGTCAAGGGCTCTGCCAACCGTCTCCACCCGTCGGTCGATCGAATCATCGAATCGGGTCATCGTGATTACGGGAGACGCCTCCGTCAATCCGTAGGCTATGGATACATTGCACCCCAGCTCCTCCATTGTTCCGCGCATAACTTCCACGGGACAAGGAGCGCCGGCCATAATCCCGGTCCGAAGACTGCTCACATCGTATCCGCGGCCGCCGTCTCTTCCCTTCCGATATGCCTCCAGTTCGAGAACGAACATCGTTGGAACGCCGTACAAGACGGACACGTTGTGCTCCTGGATCAGATCGAGAGCGGTGTCGGCCTTGAAAACCTGCATCGGGACGATACTCGCACCCCAGGTAATGGCGCCGGCGATCCCCATGACGCAGCCGAAGCAGTGGAAGAACGGAACCGGAAGGAGGAAGACATCGTCGCCGGTCGTGTGTAGCACTTCCGTGACCTGGAAGGCATTTTGCGCGATATTGTGGTGAGAGAGCATCGCTCCCTTCGGATTCCCGGTTGTCCCTGATGTGTACAGAATGAAGACGTTCTCCAACGGGGTGAGCGACGCCTCTCGCTCAGCCAAGGATGCATCCGACAGTTTTGCTGCGCCGCGGGCGGTGAGGTCGTCAAACCGGTGACTCCCATCGGCGGTCCGTTCCCCGACGACAACAATGTGTTGCAACCGAGGAAGCGCCTTTCGCGCTTGCGTGATCATGTCGATGAAGTCGATCCCGGCGAAGGCGTCCACCATGAACAGGGTGGTGGCCTCCGAGTCCCCGAGGATGTACTCCACCTCATGCGTCTTGTAGCGGGTGTTCATCGGGACGATTACGGCCCCGATGCGAGCGACGGCGAAGTAGGTGATGACCCACTCGGAGATGTTCGGCATCCAGAGGCCGACCTTCTCTCCCTTGCCGACGCCGAGGTCAAGCAACCCCCGTGCCAATTCATCAACCTTGCGGTTCAGCTGGGTGTAGGTTTGTGCGGAGGAGGGTTCGATGATTGCGTTGTGCTGAGGGAACCGCGTTGCCGAGTCTCGCAGGACCTGGGACAACGTTCGCATACAGTCACCTCGATGTAGAGTGGAATAGCTTCAAGTATCGCGAAAATCTCCGTCCATCTCCAACCTGGCTCACCGCGTCCGGCTGATCTACAATGGCTGGAAGCAAGCAAGGGGGAACCGATGAGAGGCAGTTATCAAGTCTACCTCGATGTGGATCTGAGCCGGGCGAGAATCAGTGAGTACGTGATCCCCGAGGAGTGGGGGCGGCTGTACTTGGGCGGTCGGGGAATCGGTGCGAGGATCCTTCTTGAAGAACTTCCTCCCGAACCGGTGGATGCGATGTCTGCCGACAATATTCTTGTGTTTGGGACCGGGCCTTTCCAGGGGACCGGACTTGCGGGAGCGGGTCGGCATGCAGTGATGGCCGTATCGCCCAAGACGCGGGCGGTGGCCGATGCCTACGCCGGGGGGTACTTCGGAGACGCGTTGGGGAGAAGCGGGTTCGACGGCATCCTTCTTCGTGGAATCGCCGCTGAGCCGGTGTGCCTCGTTGTAGACGGGGGACAAGCGAGGTTGGAGCCGGCAGGGGATCTGTGGGGGAAAGGCACCGGTGAGACCGAGCAACTGCTTGTCGGACGGTACCCCGGTGCACGGGTTACTTCGATCGGCCCGGCGGGCGAGAATCTGATCCGGTCGGCTTGCCTCATCAACGATCGATCCAGGGCCGCGGGCCGGCCGGGTTTCGGAGCGGTGATGGGAGGCAAGCGGGTCAAAGCGGTTGTCGTATGCGGATCGGAGCGGAAACCCTTGCACGACCCCGCGCGGTTCGAGAAGGAACGGGCGGAGTATCTTCGCCAGTACGCCACGGAGGGGTATCAACAGTTCGGGAAGTATGGAACGGCCGGTGGTGTGGTGTGGCTGAGCGAGCAGGGAATCCTGCCGACGAGGAATTTCCAGGAAGGGACGTTCTCGGGCGCGGAGGCGATCTGCGGACAGACGATGTTCGAGACGATCCTCACCGGGCGGGAGACGTGCGTCGGATGCCCGATTCGTTGCAAGCGCGAAGTCGAGGGAGCGTTCGACGGGTGCGATATCGGCCCCGAGTTCGGCGGCCCTGAGTACGAAACGATCGGCGCGCTGGGATCGATGTGCCTTGTGGATGATCTCGAGGCGATCGCCTACGGGAACCAATTGTGCAACGACTACGGACTTGACACGATCTCTGCCGGGGTTTCCATCGCCTTTTTGATGGAAGCGTCTGAAAGGAAGCGGATCCCGGAACAAATCGCCTGGGGAGACGGAAAGGCGATGGTTCGCCTCATCAAGGAGATCTCGACGAGAACAGGAATCGGGGCCCGGCTTGCAGACGGTGTTGATGATCTGGCAAAGGCGATCGGGGCGGACTTCGCGATGACGGTCAAGTCGGTTGAGATCCCGATGCATGAGCCGCGTGGGAAACAGGGTTTAGGCCTCAGCTACGCCGTCGGGCATCGCGGCGCGAATCACATGGAGATGATCCATGATACCTCGCTCTCCGGCGATGAACCGACCCCGGAATTGGGCGTTGTGCGACCGTACGATCGGTTCACGCTTGTGGACAAGCCGGAAGTGATCAAGGTGTACGAAGACCTCCGGTCGTTTGACAATTCGCTGATCGTATGCGCGTTCACGGTTGCGGCAACCGGAGGAGGATACAACTACCCGGCGATCCGCAGTCTGTTGGAAGCGGCCACCGGGTTGGAGTGCACGTCCGAAGAGATGCAACGGATCGGCGAGCGGAATCTGGCGTTGCTCCGCATGCACTGCGGGCGGGCCGGCTGGAGGAAGGACGATCACGGATTGCCGCGACGCTTTTCGGAGGCGCTGACGCAAGGCGCCAGCGCCGATCATCCGATCGATCCGGTCGAGATGAAGGAAGCGATCGACCGGTACTACACGTTGCGGGGCTTCGACGATCTCGGCCCGACGAGCGAGCGTCTTGCGGCACTGGGCATGGATGAATGCAAGGAGTTGGGAGGCTAGGCGATGGGGATGGACGAGACGAGAATCCCCGCCTTGGCGGTGGTGGGTTGGCACAACTCGGGGAAGACACGTCTTGTTGTCGAGTTGACGAAGATTCTGTCGGAGTACGGATTGCGAGTCGCAACGGTCAAGCACGCGGCCGACCTGCAAGAGCTTGAAGATCCGATGAGTGATAGTGCCAAGCATCAGGCGGCGGGAGCGCGTGAGACCCTCCTTGTCGGGCGGAACCGCTGTGCGTTGTACCGCCGACTCTCGCCGGGCGACGAGCATCACGTTCCGCTTGAGCTTCTGTCCGATGGCACGAGCGATCTCATTCTTGTCGAAGGGTTCAAGCACAGCCATCTCCCCAAGATCGAGACGTATCGGCGCACGGAGCGGTTGGTGGCCGCTCCGTTGGCGGGCGAAGTCGATGTGCGTGCCGTAGTGACGAATGAACAGATCGCCTTGCCGGATGGTGTTCGAGTATTCCGGTGGAGCGAGATGGAAGCGCTTGCCGAATGGGTCATGGAGTGCATCATCGGTGAACGCGGAACCGGCGTGGAGCATGCTGATGGACGGAAGAGCGGGAGAGAGGGTCGAGAGACGTGAGCAGCGGTACGGAGCGAGGGCGACAACAGGTGAGCAGTGCATCGACTCTGTACTTGACCGGCGAAGCGGCATCGGCGGCGACGGCTCGGCTGGAGATGGGATTGGAGCTTGCCGCCGCGCACGTATCACGCGAACTCAAGCAGCAGCAGACCGCGAGACGCGGGGTGCATCCCGATGTCATGGTCTTGGAAGCGGCGAGCAGCCGTGGAAAGATCGGTATCGATCAGGTGCGTGCGATCCTGCGTGCGGCACAGTTCGTGCCCGAACAGGGCGAGCGTCGAGTGTGTCTGATTCCTCAAGCCGAAAGGCTTACAGCGCAGGCGGCGAATGGGCTGCTCAAGGTTCTCGAGGAGCCCCCACGGGGGATGGTGTTTGTGTTGATCGCCGCTCACGCGCAGGACGTTCTTCCAACGGTGCTCTCTCGATTGCGGATCGTGCGATCGGCGGCTGCAGTGACGGGAGCGGGCGATGGGGGAAGCGCTGAAGAAGGTGGGTCGAAGCCGGAGGAGGCGTTGAACCTCGATACGGTGGATGATCTGGATCGAGCCCTGGCCGACGCGAGGCGTGCTGTCCGCGCCCGAGGAGCGACCTGTGCGATTGAGGCGGTCGAGCGGCGGGACCGCACGACGGCGATTGCTCTGGCTCGATTGCTTGCCAAGCGTGATGACGCGGAGATCGGCCGGGCTCTGGATGCGTTGATGCAGCGCTGCGCCTCGATTCTTCGCGAGGACATCCGGGCGGAGAGGGTGGAGGTCGGGGACGCACGACACACCCGCCAACGGCGGCTGGCATCGATGTGCCGCACGATCGATGAAGCGCAGCGAGCGATGTGGGTGTACACTCCCAAAGAAGCCGTTCTTGTCAGGCTCTTCTTGGCAGCGACGGAGGAGGAAGCGGACACGTGACCCAGAACGTTGTCTATGTTCGAGTATGGGAGTTGGAGCGCCACTCCGGGTACTTCGCCGTGGCCGACAATTCGTTTGTGCCCGGCGACCGATGCATTGTGCGTCACGGGGGGCTGAAACTGGCAACGGTTGTCGGAGTCCTGAGCGCCGGAGAAGAACTCGGGCATCGATTGGAGAAGGTGGTGAGACCGGCCACCGCGGAGGATGAGGATACGTATCACCGCAACCGCAAAGACGCGGATGCGGTTCTTTCCCAGACGCGGCGGATGATCGCCGAGCATGGTCTGCCAATGCATCTGGTGGGGGCTGAGTACACGCTGGATCGGTCGCTGCTTCGTGTGTACTTCACGGCGCCGCACCGGGTGGACTTCCGCGGGTTGCTCAGGGCGATGTCTTCTGCATTCCAGATCCGGATCGAGCTGCGGCAGATGGGAGCAAGGGACGAGGCTCGTATCAAGGGGGGGATCGGCCGTTGCGGCCGGATCCTTTGCTGCGAGACGTTCTTGCAGGGACCGAATCCGGTTCCGATGGAAATGGCCTACGATCAGGAGTTGTTCGTCGCTCCCGAACGGATCACCGGCGTATGCGGTCGGCTGATGTGCTGCCTCGCGTACGAGCATGAGTCGTATCGTGAGGCGCTGTCGGCGATGCCCAAGCTGGGTGCGATCGTTTCCTACGACGGGAAGAGGGCGAAGGTCATCTCCCACAATGTACTTCGGCGAACCGTGACAGTCATCGCAGACGGGAAGCAGAGGATGGAAGTGAGCGTCGACGAAATCAGCGTTCTGTCTCCGGGGGTGGGGAGACGATCGTCGCGCCAGCCTTGAGCAACCGTGCCAGCTGGGGTGGGGCAAGGCGCACGCGGACGATGGCCCCGTGATCGTCGTACCCGAGATGCTCGAGACAGCCGGCGCGATGGCCGATATCTCGATGAAGGCAGTCGGTCGCGGCGAATGGGACGGCAAGCGTGATCCATGATGCACAGTCATCCAACTGCTCGGCGACCAAGGCTCTGAGATCGTCCAATCCATCTCCTCGTTTGGCGGAAACACGGATGGATGTTCCCGGAAGCTGCGACGTTTCTTGGCGCCCGCCGGAAAGATCACACTTGTTGAACACGACGATCTGCGGGGGAGCTTCGTGCCCGTCGACGAAGATCTCTTTGTCGAGAGTCTGGTGGACGCTTGCGATCTCCTGATCGGCCATCGGACTCGATCCATCGACGATGTGAAGCAGAAGGTCCGCGTGCTGTGCCGCCTCGAGAGTGGCGGCAAACGCCGGGATCAGGTCGTGGGGCAGGTTGCGGATGAATCCGACGGTGTCTGTGAACAGCGCCTCGCGTCCGGAAGCAATCTTGCCGCGGCGAACGAAGGTCGTGAGCGTTGCGAACAGCCGGTCCTCGACATGGACGTCGGAGGACGTGAGAGCGTTCAGTAGTGTTGACTTGCCGCTGTTGGTGTATCCGACAAGGACGATCTCAGGTAGATCGCTCCGCTCTCTTCGGCGCCGACGTAGCGCCCGCTCGTCGGAGGCGGTGGCAAGATCCCGCCTCAACGCATGGATGCGCCGACGGATCTTGTTGCGATCGACTTCCAGTTGGGTTTCACCCGGTCCGCGCGTGCCGATGCCACCGCCGAGGCGGGTCAGCGCATGTCCCCAGCCGCGAAGCCGTGGAAGAAGATAGGTGAGTTGGGCGAGTTCCACCTGGAGCCGGGCTTCCTTGGTTGAAGCCCGTTGGGCAAAGATGTCGAGAATGAGTTGAGATCGATCGATGACCTTGGTGCGGGTGGCGTCTTCCAGATTTCGCGCCTGTGCCGGCGAAAGGGAATGGGCGAAGATGACGACGTCGGCGTTGCATGTGCCAACCAGGCGACGGATCTCCTCGGCCTTGCCCTTGCCGACGAAGGTGGAGGGATCGGGCTTGCGGCGGTTCTGAACGATCGTCGCAAGTGTGGGGATTCCCGCCGTGTCGGCAAGAAGGGACAGCTCGTGAAGGTCGCTTTCGACCTGTCTTGCATCGATCCCGATGGCGACGAGCACGGCTTTCTCGTCGCCGTAGACGCGAGCACGTTCGCCGAGGTGATCCTCGATCAAGCGCCGATGGGAATCCGAAGGGTTACGGTTGTCGCTCAATCGTCACTCCTAGTGCGGAGAGTTTCCGCTCGAGATGTACATAGCCTCGATCGATGTGATGGGGCTCCAGGATGGTCGTGGTTCCCGTGGCGGACAAACCGGCTATGACAAGGGCGGCTCCCGCACGAAGGTCGCGTGCGGTCACGGTGGCTGCCGTGAGGGACCTGCATCCGGGGATCGTCGCGGTGGAACGCGTCACCGAAATGCCGGCGCCGAAGCGGTTGAGTTCGCGGATGTAGCCGAACCGTTCGGGAAAAACGCGGTCGGTGACGGAGCTGCTGCCTGCGGCGGTGGCGAGGGACGCCACGAGGATTGGCTGAAGATCCGTGGGAAAACCGGGAAACGGCAGGGCTTCGATGTGAAGGGGACGGACGGTTGGGGGGGCGGCAATCGAGACGTCTGTGTTGTGAATCGACAGGTGGGCGCCAAGAGCTTCGAGCACATCGAACACTGCACGCATCTCGGGCACGGGAGCGCCGAGAACGGTCATCTCGCTGCCGGTTGCAGCTGCCGCCAACAAGAACGTCCCCGCTTCGATACGATCCGGGGGAATATCGTAGGTGGTGCCGTGAACGGTGGGCTTTCCGTCGATGACCAACGTGTCGTTTCGCCTCTCGATGGCGGCACCCATGGCGCGAAGGAGACTCGTAAGAGCGAGCACTTCCGGTTCGATGGCAGCGCCGTGGAGAACTGTCTGGCCGGTTGCGAGAGTCGACGCAAGCACCAGCTGCTCGGTTGCGCCCACGGACGGAAACGGAAGGTGAATCTCGGTTCCACGAAGGCCGTCAAGCGGAGCGGAGACGTGGATCACGGGAGGGCGAAGGCGGACGTGTGCACCGAGAGCCTTCAACCCCTCCAAGTGAAGGTTCACGGGGCGGGGTCCGATGGTACAGCCTCCGGGGAGGGGGAGCGTTACCCGTCCACGCCGGCACAGAAGGGGAGCCAGCAAGAGAAACGATGCCCTCATTCTCCGGATGCGCTCCGGATTGGGCTCCACATCCAGCAGCGATCCCGCGGAGATGGTGAGATCGGTGTCGCGTGTGAGAGACGGAAGGTCGGCGCCGAGTTCGCGCAGAGCGCCGAGCATCTGGTCAACATCGCGAAGGTCGGGCACATGACGAAGAACGACCGGATCGCTTGTTAGCAAAGAAGCGGCGAGCGCCGGAAGGGCGGCGTTCTTCGAACCGTCAACGGAAATCGACCCACGCAGTCGCGCAGGGCCTTTGATCGCGATGATGGGCATCGATTAAGGCAAGTAGAGGAGCGGATCGATCGGGAATTCGGGCGTCTTCCGGATCTCGAAATGGAGGTGAGGACCGTTGGACAATCCGGTGTTCCCGGACAAAGCGATCTGCTGCCCGGCGGAGATGGAATCCCCGGGCTGTACCTGGATATCGGACAGATGGCCGTAGACCGTGTAGAAGTCGTCGGCGTGGGCAAGATAAACAGCGAGTCCGATACCATCGGGATCGTTGTCGACATTGAATACGGTGCCGGGGGCCGCTGCGGCAACGGAGGTTCCCTCGGGGACATCGATGTCGATTCCGTTATGGCGTTCCCATGTGCCGAGGATGGGGTGGGTCCGGTAGCCGAATTGGGAGACGACTTCGCCATTGACCGGCCACAAGAAACCGACGATTTCATCGGGGGTCTGGGTGGTGGGTGTCACAGCTACGGAAGCGACTTGCGGATCTGCGGGGACGATGATCAGCGTCCCGGCGAGAATCTGGCCGGGGTCGGCGATGTTGTTGACGGAAGCGATGTCATCCACCGTCACATCATGAGATGCTGCGATGTCGCTAAGGGTCTCCCCCGAGGAAATGCGATAGAGAAAGCCGGTTCGTGGGACACGAACGAGTTCGCCCGGAGTCAGAGTTTCAGCCGCGGTGAGATCGTTGCTGGCAACCAGTTGTGCCACGTCAACGCCGAGATTGCGAGCGATACTCTCAAGCGTGTCCCCTTCGATGATCGTATAGGAGAGAATCTCGTACGGATTGAGCTCGGGCGTGGGATCCAGCGTGTCTGATTCGGTCCCATCGACAATATCGAGTCCCGGGTCAAGGCGGTCATCCGCCTCGGGGCTCGAGCGAAGAAGGACGGGAATCAAAACCGCTGCCAGGATGGCGACAACAACCAGCGCCACTCGGTCTTTCCGGATCGGTTTCTGGTTAGTCACTACTCATCAACTCCAGGAACTGCTCGTTGTCCCTGGTCGCGACCATCTTGTTCCGAATGAACTCCAACGCGGCCTGAGAGTCATTTAGATCTCCTAGCATCTTACGCAGGATTCGCACGCGATTCAATACCTTCTCGTCGAGTAACAGCTCTTCTTTCCGCGTGCCGCTGGGCTCGATGTCGATGGCCGGGTAGACGCGCTTGTTGGAGAGGTTGCGATCAAGGATGAGTTCCATGTTGCCGGTTCCTTTGAACTCCTCGAAAACGACCTGATCAAGTTTGCTGCCTGTGTCGACGAGTGCGGTGGCAATGATCGTGAGACTGCCACCTTCCTCGATGTTGCGGGCGGCGCCGAAGAATTCCTTCGGCTTATAGAGCGCGGTCGGATCCATTCCACCCGACAGGAGCTTGCCCGAAGGGGCGACGGAGAGGTTGTACGCTCGAGCCAGTCGAGTGATCGAGTCCATGAGGATCACAACGTCTTTCCCCATTTCGACAAGCCGCTTGGCTCGGTTGGTGACCAATTCGGAGATGCGCGTGTGATGCCGAGGTTCTTGGTCGAACGTTGCCGCCACCACTTCACCGTTGGCGATCGAACGCTGGAAGTCGGTTACTTCTTCGGGGCGTTCATCGACGAGGAGCACGAAGAGTTTGACATCCGGGTGATTGGCGTTGATTCCGGCGGCGATCTGCTTCAGAAGGGTCGTCTTTCCCGCCTTGGGAGGAGAGACGATGAGCCCGCGTTGCCCCTTACCGATTGGCGAGAAGAGATCGATGATGCGGGACGAGATCTCCTCGGGATCGTGCTCAAGAAGAAGGAACTGGTTGGGATGAAGTGGGGTGAGTTCCCGAAATTCCGGCCGGCGGCGGGAGTGGTCGGGGGAATCGCCGTTGACGTTTTCCACCTTGAGCAAGGCAAAATACCGCTCGTCGTTCTTTGGCGCCCGGATGATGCCGGCGAGAATATCACCGTCACGCAGGCCGAATCGGCGGATCTGGGACGGGGAGACGTAGACATCATTGCGTCCGGGTAGGCAGTTGCTATCCCGAAGAAAGCCGTAACCGTCCGGAAGGACTTCGAGAACGCCTCCTTCGGTGTGCAAGTCTCCGGCGCGGGCCAGCTGCGACATGATTCCACGCATGAGGTCTTGCTTGGGCAGCTGCTTCGCGTTCTTGACCTTCTTTTCCTGTGCCAGCTTGAGCAGATGCTCAAGATTCAGTTTCTGAAGCTGAGTGAGTTCCATGATTTCCCCCTAAAGCGAGATCCCGCGCAGCAAGATGAGCGCAAGTCCCATTGCGTAGGTCAGAAGAAGTGCAAGCGACGCTACGCTGATTCCGAATACCTGACGCTTTGGACGAATCGCAATCGCAATCACAGCGATCACGGTCAAGAGCAGACCGAGAAGCGCCACGATCAACTGATCGGTAGTCCCTTCCCCGAGTCCGACGAAGATCGATCCCCTTCGAAAGGCGACGTCGGCGAAGAAGATCGTGAGGATGTTGAACATGTTGGAGCCGAATAGGTTGCCGAGGATCATGTCGAAGGCGCCGATGCGTAAGGCGCCGAGAGACGTTGCCAGCTCCGGAAGCGATGTGACGACCGCCACGAGGACCGAGCCCATGACGGACGCGGAGATGCCGGTCAACTCCGACAGCGACTTCGCAGAGGAGATGAGGAAGATTCCGGCAGCGATAATCACTGCGGCACACACCGCGAAGCCGAAGATTGATGTTCGCAGCGACAGCGATTCACCGGACTCGTCTTGCGGATCGCTCTCGCTGTTGGCATCGCGTTCGACGTGGTACAGCAGGTAGATGCCGATGACATACGTGATGAGCAACAAGAAGGAGAGCGGACTCACCCCTCCCCATGCGACGGGCCACTCAAGGACGATCCCCAGCATGGCGATGGCGGTGAGGAGAACGGCCAATCCACCGGTTGCAACGTGGTGTGGACGCACCCGTGACAAGACGGTGCCCCGCCTCAAGAGAAAGATGTCGAGAACCGCGATGATGACGACGTTGAAGAGATTGCTGCCGAATGCGTTTCCCACAGCGATATTCGGGGTGCCGAGCCACGCACCGGTCATGGTGGTGGTCAACTCGGGAATCGACGTCACTGTGGCAAGCAGCAGCAGGCCGATCCATCCTTGTCCCAGTCCGGTTCGTTTCCCGATGGCGTCGCCATAGGTTGCAAGGCGCGTTCCTGCAAGAACGATCGCGGTAGAGCAACCGAGGAAAACAATCCAGTGAATCAACATGTTGACTTCCTAGTTCAGTTCAGAATGGCAGTGCATGTGAAGCGGTCAGCCGATCTTCGCCACCCTGCGGGCGTGACGGCCCCCTGCGAACGCGGTCGCGAGCCAGACTTCGACGATCCGCTCCGCCATTTCAGTCCCCAGCATTCGTGCACCGAGGCACAGTATGTTTGCATCGTTGTGGAGGCGGCTCATCTCGGCGGAGTACGGCTCATCGCACTGCGCCGCGCGGATCCCCGGACGCTTCCCGGCCGCCATGGCCATGCCGATGCCGGTTCCGCAGATCAGGACTCCCCGGTCCGCCTGACCGGTTGCGATCCGCTCTGCCACCAGATGGGCTTGGTCTGGGTAGTCGACCGAATCCGTTGTATGGACTCCCAGATCGGTTACGTCATGGGGAGCGAGAACCCCCGTCAATAGGTGCTTTTTGAGTTCGACACCTGTGTGATCATTCCCGATGGCGATTCGCATGTTACACCTTCTTGACAAGCCACTTGATCATGTCGCCGTACATCCGGAAGCGATCGCGCAGCCCCTGGCTGAACCCCCGCTTCTCCTCTTTGAGCACGTGCGTTACTCCGTCCAGCTTGACCTTCTCTTTTAGCCAGCCTTCCTTCACGGCCATGCGAGACAAGGCGATCTCGACGCCGAAGCTCATCTCCTCGACGGTGGAGCTGCTTTCGACGCGGTTCTTTGCCAACTGCCAAAGCTTGCGGCGGATCATCCGCTGCCCGGAGGCGAACGGGTTGATCGTTTGAGCGATATCGGTGGTGGCTCTTCCCCCCGAGAAGACTCCCACGACCATGTCCAACTCCTGATCGCGATACGTCTTGATCATGCTGTCTACATGCTCGGTACGAAGGCCGACCAAGTCAGCGTCCAGGAACAAAATGTCGTCATGCTGCGCCAGCGCGACGCCTTCGTCGAGGGCGGCGGCTTTGCCGCGGTTTTGAGGCAGACACAGGACCGCGACCGGGAATTGTCGCGCAATGTCTGCCGTGCCATCCTCGGAACCATCGTCCACCACGATCACTTCGTTGACAAGCTCCGAAGCAAGAACCGGAGCCAGAACGGCACCGATACGGCTCGCTTCATTGTAGGCAGGTATGATAACGGAGACTTTCATGTTTATTGTACTCGGGTGGTGGGCGTGGAGCATGACAACTATTGTCAATGCATTCTAGCCGGGCTGAGGGAATCTGTCAATCGGGCACGTCCCCTTAGGAAAGCGCTCCGCAATCCGATCGGTGATGTCTGCTGCCGTGTTTGCGGGCAGGAGCGGAACGGGAAGGGACTCGCGGAACGCTGCACCGTAGCGACGTTGGGATATCCTTGTATCTGTGATGATCACTGTTCCGGCATCATCTTCGGTGCGGATTAATCTGCCGATTCCTTGGCGGAAGCGAAGGACGGCAAGCGGGAGAGATAGATCAAGAAACGGATCGCGCCCCTGCTTCGCGGCCCGTTCCGCTTGTGCGGCGAAGATCGGTTCCGAGGGAACGGAGAACGGCAGTCGCGTAATGACCAAAACTTCAAGTTGACGACCCGGCAGGTCGATCCCTTCCCAGAAACTGCCTGTTGCAAGAAGGATTGCGTGGGACTGCTGTCTGAACCGGTTTGTGATCCCCTGCTTGGATCCGTGGGTTCCTTGGGCAAGGACGGGGAGCGACTTCGGCAGCCGCGTGCGGACTTCATTCAACATCTGATTGGACGTGAACAAGACAAGCGTGTTCCGTGGCACCGTGGCATGCAGCTTGACGAGAAGATCACTGACGGCGTCGGCGTAGTCGGATTGCGAACGAATGGATGGGATGAACCGCGCCTCCATGGCCGCCATTCGATGGGCGTAGTCGAACGAGCCAAGGACAATCTTCTCGGTGATGGGCTGTGGCGAGCCGTTCAGACCGAGGCTCTGACGGATGTAGGTGAATCGCCGGGAAGGGGCGAGCGTGGCCGAGGTGAGGATCAGACTGTCGAGCTTGGGGTAGAGCGTTCGTTCCAGGATCGGCCCGACTTCGATCGGGGAAGCGTGCAATGCCAAGCGGCCCGGGAACCGCTCGTACCAGTAGACTTCATCGGAGCTTCGAGGGGCGACGAGAAGGTGCAGCAAGACGGAAGCGGCTTCCTCGGCTGCAGCGGACAGCAACTCGGCTTCGCGAACGGATTCGGCATCGTCGATGGACTCGGTGGCGGTGATCACAAGCCGCGACAGCAAGCGAAGCTGTTCGGCGGCGGTTTGAGCGGGTTGCACGAGGCTTTCCAGAGCCGGAGAGCGATCCTGGACCGCCTCGGGGATCGCCTTATCCAACTGCGCGAACAGCGAGCGATTCCCTTGATCGATCGTCTTGCACTGCTGGCGGAGGGTCTTCAGCTGCGTCGCATCCAATGACAGGGCAGCTTTGGGAATCCATCCGCTCCGTCTTCGGCCGCTCCCCGTTTCGAGATCGCGAAGCAGCCGTTCAATGACGGTGCGGGTCAGGGTGTAGGTGAACGCATCTCGGGTGGCCGCTTCAAGTGAGTGGGCCTCATCGGTCACGAGGACCTCGTAGGGGCCGAGAAGACGCCCGGCGGCGGCAAGATCGGACATGACCAGCGAGTGGTTGGCCACGACAAGCCGTGCTGCGCGGGCTGCGCGCCGGGCACGGAACGAGAAGCACTCCTCATAGTGAGAACAGGCCGCCGCAGGACAGTGAAGCGGGTCATCGTGGAGCCGTGCCCACAGCTGACGGTGTCCGGGAAGCGACTGAAATACGGCGTTCTCTTCGATGTCGCCGGTCTTCGTCGTGGCAAGCCAGGAGGTGAGGACGGCGACGGCAAGGCTCTCGTCGAGAGGGCTCTTCTTCCGGCCGTTGCGTTCGGGAGGGGCGTCCAGAGGCAGGGGGCGTTCCTGTTGAAACTGGTTCCAGCGGCGGATGCACAGGTAGTTCTCGCGTCCCTTCAACAGGGCGCAGCGCAAGCCGGGAGCGAACGTCGAGATCAGCCGTGGCAGGTCCTTCTCGTAGAGCTGATCCTGAAGGTGGCGGGTGCGGGTGGAGACAACCGCACGTGCGGAGGTGCGATCTGTGAGGTACAGGAGGAGGGGAACGAGGTAGGCGAACGTCTTGCCGGTTCCCGCTCCCGCTTCGATGAGCAGCGTCCCCCCGTCCCGCAGGATCGTCCCGACATCCTGTGCCATCTCCACCTGTGCCGGGCGATGCTCGTAGGAGGCGATTTGCGTCTCCATCAGGCCGCCGGGCAGGAACACGGACGCGGCGTCTTCAAGGCGGATCGGCGAGACGTCCCGGTCGGTGGGCGTCCCGTTGTCAGGGGAGGGCGCGGGGTCGCGGACAAGAGACTCCTTGGTTGCCTCGAGAGCGCATCGCTCGAGCAGATCCCCCGTTGCGCCGCCGACGCAACGGGCCAGCGAGCGGGACACACGGGGATTGTAGGTCATTGCTATCCGAAGGAGGCTGTTGAGGACGGCATAGGCAACCTCGGAGACATCGCTGCCGGAAGAGGTGGCGAAGGAGTCCGCCAGTGCAGGGAGCCGGTGGTCGGGCCACGAAGGGAGCAGAACCTGTGCAAGCAGCTGCAGATCAATGGCTGTCGGATGGCGGAGGTCCGGTTCGCCGTAGCTGAGGCGAGGGACCGTGTCCTCGGGGGAAAGCCGAGGCGCAGGAACTCCCTTGTCATAGACGACCGCCGTGTTGTCCGTGACGAGCACGAATTGCGCCAGCCCGAGCCGGGACCATGGGACTGTCATCGGCGCGTTAGATGTACGGCTTGAGGAGATCGATCCGCTTCACCCGACCGACCAGCTGTCCTTCCCCGTTGACGACCGGGATGTTGCTGATGTCTTTGCGGATGATCAGGTCGGCGGCCTGCAGAACATCGTCGTCGGCAAGGACATGCAGGACCGACCGCTGCATGTGCTTCTCGGCGGGATCATCGACAATCGCGGCAAGGCGCTTGGCCATCTGGTTCAGGTCGGGGATGAACGATGCGCTGTGCAGCATGTCGAAGTAGCCGGGAAGCGCGGCGCGAATCAGATCCTTCTCGGAGATGATCCCGATCAGTTGGTTGGCGTCGTTGACAACGGGAATGTTCGGCATGCGCGCGTTGTCGAGAATGAAGATCAACTCTCGGATGGTGACATCCGCTTCGACAGATGTGAGATCCCGGGTCATGATTTCGTGGACTTTCATCGGTTTACCCCTCCAATCTCTCGAGAGAGATCAGATCCATCTCGCTCTCGATCTTGTCGATGTTCCGGCAGATTTTCTCTTCACTTTCGGCGCTGAGAATCCCGGTTGCCATCCCGAAGCGAAGCGCGTCTTCCACCGGAGCCCCGCGATCCAGCTTATAGAGAATCCCTCCCAGGAGGGCGTCGTCGGCACCGACAAGGTTCTTCAGTTGCGTGGTTTGGATCCGCGCCTGAATCTCCCAAACGGCGTCTTTCGTGATCACGATGTCGCCAGTTACCTCGTGGGACATGATGATCATCTCAACGCCACAGGAGATGATCTTCCTCCCGGCGGCGATGATCTCGTTGACGGTTGCGACAGGGGTTCCCTCGAAAGAGACGTTCTCGCGCAGATCCGGCTTCACGAGATACGGGCAGGCAAGGAGCGACTCGGCAAGAGCGCGGCCTCCGGCGGTGATCACGACCCGTGCGCCGTGCTGATTGGCGATCGATGTGATCTGCCGGTAGACATCCGGGGGGGCACCGGGAGGCAGAACACCGCCGAGAACCACCCACTTTGCATTCGGAACAATACGGCGGAATCGACGGAAGAAGCGATCGATCTCCACCGGTGTGACGCGGTTGCTGGACTCGTTGACCTTGATCGGAATGTGCTCGCGACCTCTCTCGAGGATGGTCACGTTGGTCCGTGTCTCACCGTGCGTCCACACGAAGTTCGTTGTGATGCCCTCATCACGCAAGTCTCGCACGACAACGTGGCCTGTGTGTCCGGCGACAAATCCCATGGCGACACTCTCGACATGGAGACGGGCAAGGAGAATGGAGACGTTGATCCCTTTGCCTCCCGCCGATGTCAGACTTCGTGTTGCGCGCGTCAAGAACGAGTCCTGTGTGATCTCCCCGATCTTGAGATGATCCACCCAGTAGACCTTGTCGATTGCCGGGCTCAGTGTAACCGTGATGATCATCGTGTTCCTTTCGATGCATCCGCTCCGGCAACGATCGGAGCAAGACACTCTCCCGTCAGCGCAGCCGCACTGGCGCCGGATACAACGGCGGTGACGAACTGTCCTACGCTGCCGTGTCGATCGAGGACGACGGTGCGGTGATCGTCACATCGACCGTAGCCGTGTCCTTCCTTGGTGGCTCCCTCGATGAGGACGTCCACCGACTTGCCGATCAGTGATTGGTTGATGTTGAGAGCGATCTCGCGCTGAAGATCGAGAACGCGATGCAATCGTCGGCGTTTGACGGTGTCGGGAACAGGATCCGGCAGGGTCGCCGCCTGGGTCCCCGGGCGAGGCGAGAACGAAGCAACAAAGACCGATCCGAACTGTGCTTCCTCCAACAACCGAAGGCTGTCAGCGAAGTCTTGAGCGGTCTCGCCGGGGAATCCGACGATCAGGTCGGTTGTGAGGTTGACTCCGGGGAGGATCTTCCGTGCGGTGCGTACTGTCTCCAGGAACTGCTCGTGGGTATAGCCGCGGTGCATCGCCGCAAGGATGCGATCGGATCCCGATTGGCACGCAAGATGGATATGGTTGCAGATCTGGGGGTGAGAAGCAATGACCCTGACAACGGTTGGGGTGATGTCACGGGGATGGGAACTCGTGAATCGGATGCGGCGCGGTCCGGCCGCAGCGACCTGCTCGAGTAGCTCCGCAAACCCTCCGAACTCCGGGCGATCGAATCCGTAGGAGTCGACATTCTGACCCAGAAGGAGCACCTCGGGATAGCCGGCGCGGACGGCATCGCGAACCTCGGCGAGGATTCGATCGGGAGGGCGGCTTCGCATCGGGCCTCGCGCAAACGGAACGATGCAATAGGTGCAGTAGTTCGAGCAGCCTTCGGTGATGGTGACCATCGCTGTCGTGCGACTCGGCCGATCTTGAGGAAGTTCGTCGATTTCCGAGCTGGGCGCGGTGAGTTGAGAAAGGCCGTTGTCGCCTTTCCTTGCAGCATCAATGAGGTCGGGGAGGTTGGCATGGCCGGAGGTTCCGAACACGAAATCGACAACAGGGAACCGCTTGATCAGGCTGGCTCCCTTGACCTGTGAAAGACATCCGCCGATCCCGAGGAGAACGGGACGAGACCGTTTCAACTCGTGGACGGCTCCGAGCCGGCCGTAAACTTTGTCTTCCGCCTTCTGTCGGACGAGGCACGTATTGAAGAGCACGACATCGGCATCCTCGATCCGCTCGACGATGGCATATCCCGCCTCACGCATGACACCACGCAGGCCCTCCGATTGGTGGAGGTTCATCTGACAACCCCAGGTCTCGATGTATGCACGTGGCTTATCATCCATGTCGAAGCTCACTATACCGAAAGCGACGGGGACGGTCAATCGCAGATCCAGTGGGAATTATCCCCGTCGACCGGATTGCAGCGCGGGCAGCGCCGACGCCGGAGATTGGGTATGATCGAACGAGATGCGATTCAGACGTTGTGATCGGTATCTTCTCCGCGAGGTGGCCGGGCCGTTTGCCGTCGCGGCGGCGGCGCTGTTCTTGTTCATTGTCCTCAGCCTTGTGTTGAGCCTCTCTGATTTGATGGTGGATCGAGGAGCGGGGATCGGGACCTTGTTGCGGCTGCTTGTGCTGAAGAGCCCGGTGATGCTTGTGCTGGCACTTCCCGTGTCGGGGTTGTTTGCGATGTTTCTCGGATTGGGGCGGATGGCCCATGATCGGGAGATCCTTGCGTTCGAGGCGGCGGGTGTGTCGCTGCGACGGCTGACGATGCCGCTGATCGTTTTTGCCATGGTCGTTTCGCTGGGTGACTTCGCACTCTACAACTGGGGGGTGCCTTCCTCGGAGTTGAAGTACCAGGAAGTCCTTCAGGGGGTCATCTACCGGAGCGGGATTCCCAGCATCCGATCCAACACCTTCTTCTCGGGACCCAACGGCGAGGTGTACTTCGTTCGGCAGTACGATGAGAGCGACCAGTCGCTGAGGGATGTGGTGATCTACGATGTTCAGGGACGGTTGATTCCTCAGGCTGAAGCGAGTTTGCTCATGGTTACCGCCGAGCGTGGCACGTGGAGCGAGGCCTCATGGCGGCTTGACGAAGGGCGTGCTTACGGGTACGACGAATCGGGGGTTCTGTTGTATGCGGGAACCTTCGAGGAGCTGGATGTTCCTCTGGATCTCGAACCGTCCGGCATCTACGCGGCATCTCGTCCGGCAACGGCGATGTCGATGAGGGAACTCAATACCCAGATCGGTCTGCAACGCAGCCGAGGGATGAACCCGTCGGCATTGGAGATTGAGTACCACCGCAAGATGGCGGTCCCTCTTGCGGCGATCGTCTTTGTCCTGCTTGGGGCGTCGTTGTCCCTGATTTATGGATGGAAGAGCAGGGGCACGGGGATTGCGATCAGTTTCGTGGTTGTCGGGGCGTATCAAGGGTTCTATGTGTGGATGGGTTCTCTTGGGGGAGGGGGCGTGGTGGCCCCGTGGATTGCGGCGTGGCTCCCCAACATCGTCTTTGGTTCGATCGCGCTGGTGATCTTCGCGCGATTGGACACGTTGGGCTCTCGCGACAGGCTCCGAAGGTTTCGCCGGCTGGTTCCGTTTCTTCTGATGATGGCGGGAGTGTGTGTGTGGACGATTCCGCTGGTTGCGCAGGAGAGGGTGGCGGTCGACGCAGACACGGTCTCTGTCAGCGCGGACGGGGAACGGTTCGTTGCGGCGGGTTCCGTGGAGATCATGCTTGGGCAAACATTGCTGCAGGCCGATCAAATCGTGGGAGATGCCGATATCGACAACGGCTGGCTCCTACAGGTGGAAGGAAGCGTGAAGTTCGCCGACGAAGGCGGGTTCGGAGTCGCGTCGGAACGGGCGGCGATCCGTGTTCGGGAAGGCGACGGCGGATGGCAACCAGTGGCGGGTTCGATGGATGCGTTCGAGCTCCGGGGAACATTCCTGAATTCGGAGGACGAGGAGCACGTGTTGTGGGTACGAGGCGCGTCGGGGGAGCTGCTGTTCTCCGAGGCGGGGGAGATCGAGCGGATCGACGTCTCCGAGGCGCAATTCTCGACATGTGAGCGGTGTGAGGCGTGTCAGGTCGGAGGGAACTACTCGTTTGAGTCACAGCCGTATGCCGTGAGCGCACGACAAGTGACATTCTATCCCGACCGGTTGATGCTCGCGGCACGGGTGACGGGGTACCTGTTCGGAGTCCCGGTGGTTTGGATCCCCGCGTATGTGCAGCCACTCAAGGAGACTCTTGCGAGCCCGCTGTTCCCCGCGATCGGAAGAGACGCAGTGCGCGGATGGTACCTGAAGTGGAACGTGCCGTTCTTTTTCTCCGACGAAGCGTACGGCGTTGTGCTGTTCGATCTGTTCGGAGGAGTGAGGGAGATCGGCATCGGAGGAGAGTTTCGATACACTGCCGAGCAACACGACTTCCGCTGGGCCGGCTACGCCTACCCGGCGGGCGAAACGGACTCCATCTATAACTTCGAATTTAGCGATTCGGTCGAACTCGGCGATGACTGGGATCTGGAAGCGATGGTGGCGTACGAGCAGGAAGGCGAAGCACGGGAACTCGATTATGCGTCGAGTGTGGCAGGACCGGTGGCAGGCGGGATGCTCGAACTTACGGCTTCGCGCGAGCGGCTCCTCGATGAAGAAGAAGAAGAGCTGCGGATCACCGACCGTCTCCCCGAGCTGACGTTTTCCGGTGCCGGCTGGGCGCTCGGGCGGGTCACTCTTGTACCGACGCTGGCCGCCGGGTACGTGCGGGAAACGCTGCCTGCAGGTGACGGGGCCGAGGAGGAGCGGCGAACGGAAGTGGTTCGCGCACGCGCCGCCGCGGTAGCGGCGATGGAGGCGTTGCCGTTGCTCGGATTTGAAGTCCGACCCCGCCTGAACTGGAGTGTCGATCAGTACTGGACGGGGGCAGCGATCCAGCGTCGGCAAACGTTGAATCTGGACCTGAGAGGCGAGTCACCGCTGGGAGTGTCATGGGACTACGATCTGCTTCATGTATGGGGGGAGAGTCCGCTTGCCGCCGACTCGGAAACGCGGCGGCATGAGCTGTCGGTCGGACTGTTCCGTGAGGTGGCGCAGCGGCTGGACCTGTATCTCACCGGAGGTGTCGACCTTGCCGGCTTGGAGCCGCTGCCGGTCGAGATGGACTTGGACTGGCGCGGTGAAGATGACGAAGGGCGGTCGGCAACGGTGAGTGTGACGGCCGCTTACTCCCTGATCGACGCCCGCCTGGACGGGATCGAGATGGCGACGGAGTGGATCGCTGCGAACGGCTGGAGACTGTCGACTTCTTCGGGGGTGGACTTGCCGGAAGGGGAATGGTTGCCGCTCACGTGGATATTCCGCGCGGAGAACGATGCCAACGGGTGGCGGGTATCATCTTCGGGTGCGTATGACGCGAACACACGGTCGATGAGCCGCGCCGATGTGGTGATTGACATCGCTCCCCCCGGGACATGGTCTCTGTTCCACCGGGAAGCAACGGCAGACGCGGAATCGCAACGGGCGATCATGGACGTGGATCGTCTCAACTGGACGATCGAGTTCGATGAGGGGATCTGGAAGGTCGGCGGAAAGATGGAATGGCTTACAGGGACCGATTGGGGCGTATCGCTGGGCGGCCGGTGGACATCGGCCGCCGGAGGAACGTTGGCCCCGGAGATCGGCGTGTTTCGCCAGTTCGCGGATTGCCTGCGACTGGGGATCGAGTCGACACGATCGACAACGTGGTTGTACATCTCGGTTCAAGCGTTTCCCGAGGCGGTATTGCGGTATGCGCCGGGACAAGGGGACGTGGAATTCGGATCGTGAGCGCAGTCGGCGCTTGGTCGGGGTGCGAAGCAGCAGAGGAGAAACATGAGTGCGGATCTGAGCTGGTTGGTGTGGTTCGTCGTCGGTTTGATACTGGTCGCTTACGTGTTCGGCGGGCCGTGTGCCGGAGGAACCTGCTCATAGGTGGGGCAAACCCAGAACGGGAACGACACATTTCGGTCTCGAACCACCGCGCTGTGACCACCGGAACAGAGGACGCCCCACACAAGCGTGACAACCTCGAACCCGATCAGCCGCGCGGAGGGATGATCCGGTCGATCAGCCCGTACTCCTGAGCTTCCTTGGCAGACATGAAGTAATCGCGGTCGGTGTCCTTAGCAATTCGTTTCACCGTTTTGCCGGTGTGCGTTGCGAGGATCTCGTTGATCCGGTCGCGCACTCGAAGAAGTTCCTCTGTTTGGATCTGGACATCGATCGCTTGCCCTTGTGCGCCGCCGAGGACCTGATGGATGAGGATCCGGGAATTGGGAAGCGCCGACCTCTTCCCGGGCGTGCCGGCGGCAAGGAGCACCGCTCCCATGCTTGCCGCTTGGCCGATGCAGATCGTTGCGACGTCGCAGGCAACGAAGCGGATGGTATCGTAAATCGCCAATCCGGAGGTGACGGATCCACCCGGGGAATTGATATACAGCTGGATGTCCTTGGAGGGCTCTTTGGCTGCGAGGAACAGAAGCTGAGCGATGATGACATTGGCGACTTCATCATCGATCGGATGCCGGAGGAAGATGATCCTGTCCTCGAGCAAGCGGGAGTAGATGTCGTACGTTCTCTCTACCTGCCCGGTCTGGTCGATCACAAAGGGGATCTGTCCGCTCATGACGTCTCCTTATGCTTCATCGTCAGTGGCATCGGGTGCGTCACTGGCATCCGCGGCCGGACGCAGTGTGGCTATTTCGGCAAGGCGGTCGAGAGCCTGATCCTGAGCAAGGGCGTTGCGGTAGGAATCCCAATGATCGTCAGCCTTCAGGCGAGCGACGTACCGCATCGGGTTTTCTCCCCGCCGTGTTGCGTCGAGTTCCGCCGCTTCGGTGAGAGCCTCCTCGGAGATCTCGATCTCGAAGTGATCGATCAACGCCTGAACGACGAGTTCACGCCGCACGCGCTGCTCTACGTTCTCACCGATCCTGGTGCGCAGACTCTCCTCCGTCTCGTTCTGCTCGCTGAGGATCTTGTCGAGCGGGACACCGGGATGGGATGCTTCAAGTCGCTGGACGAGTTGCTCGCGTTCTTCTTCCACAAGCTCTTCGACAAACGGTGAGGGAAGGTCGAGATCGATTGCAGTCACGGTAGCATCAAGAAGGCTCGATCGTGTGCGAGTGTCCGCGGCTTCGGTCCGGGCCGTCGACATCTGCTCGTGGAACTTGGCCCGCATTTGCTCCAGCGACTCATAGCCGGCATCCTTGGCCAACTCATCATCGATGGCAGGCAAGACCACACAGCGAACCTCGGATACGGTGAACTCAACCGGGTCCGGTTTGGCCGCCGGGGCTTCGCCTTCCGCAGGCGTCTCGTCCTCCGCCGTGTCTTCCGGAACGGATAACGTGAACGTCTCGCCGGCCTTCTTCCCGATGACGTCAGCAAGCATCGGATCTGCGTCGCTGGTTCGGAACGACCAGGTTTCGCCGGAAGCATCGCCGACCTGAACGACATCCCCAGCTTCCACAATCTGCTCGTCCTTGGGGGTGAGGGTGGCGAACCGCTGCTGGACCTCATCGAGAGCGGCGGAGACGTCTTCATCCGTGACGGATGAGGCGCTGAATTGCTCGGCTTCGAGGGAGGAAAGCTCGGGGAGTTCGACCGTCGGGAGAATGGAGAACGAGGCCTCGAACGAGAAGCCGCCTTCAACCACTGCGTCCGCATCCGCAACTTCGGGGCGGGTCACAGGACGAAGGTCGAGTTCTCCCAGCGCTGCCGGAAGGTGTGTTTCTCTCATGCGTTGTTGCGACTCATCAACGAACGTCTCTTCACCGAAGCGGGTGTTGAGAACGTTACGTGGGACCTTGCCCTTTCGGAAGCCGGGAATCCGGAGTTCTTGGCTGTATTCGGCATAAACGGCGTTAAGAACAGCTTTCACTTCCTCCGGAGAGACGTCTATGCGGATTGTTGCATGCGTCGGTGTACGGTCAGTCGTCTTATACGAAGCGTGATCTGGCATCAGAGAAAACCCCTTAGATTACGTACTTTTCGGGCGGGGATTATACCTTGACAGGCGCGAGTCGGCAACGGGAGGGGGAAAAGAACGGCGACGGCTAGGCGGGTGTGAGCATCCATTGGATCAGGGAGTTCAGGGCCGTACCAAGCGGCGAGATCCGTCCGACGAGAAGGAAGACGAGAAGGATGAGGATGAGACCGTAGCGTTCCAATCCGATCCAGACCTGCTTCGCTCGCGGCGGGAGGAAGTACAGGAGAATCCGCGAGCCGTCGAGCGGAGGAACGGGGATCAGGTTGTAGACACCGATCACAACGTTGTACACCGCAAACATCACCATGAACAGCAACAACGATTGAACCAACAGCGCGCCGGTGGTCGCATCCATCAGCAGCGGCATCGGCACGAGGTTGACCAGCAAGCGGACGATGCCGATTCCCACCCCCGCCAGGATGAAGTTCGTTGCCGGGCCCGCGAGTGCAACGATCATCATTCCACGGAGCGGGTTGCGGAAGTGGCGCGGGTTCACGGGAACCGGTTTGGCCCATCCGAACGCCGGCAATCCCAACACGATCAATGCGATCGGGATCAGGATCGTCCCGACAGGGTCGATATGAGCGAGAGGGTTCAGCGTGAGCCGACCTTGCTGCTTGGCGGTAGGATCTCCCAGACGATACGCGACGTATCCGTGAGCGACTTCGTGCAGCACAATCACCAGAAAAATGGCGATGACCTGAAGGATCACAGTTCGAATGCTCTCAAACGTCAGGTTCATCGTGACGGATCTTTCTCTCCATGGGACAAGGTGACCACGAGTGTACTCTCGCGGGCAAGGATTACCAGCCCAGCCGGGGCGTTCCTAGGCTTCCGGACATGCTTGACCTGCGTGTAGCTGACCTTGGCCTTTCGCTCGTTCTTGTTTCTTGAGTGGAGCGCCGCGAGACGGGCCGCGTGCAGCAGAACGTGCTGCGGGATCTGTTCGTTGTCTCGGTGCCGGATGAACACATGAGATCCGGGAACCCCGCGGGCATGAAGCCACAGATCCTCGGGAGAGGCTCGGCGTAGCAGGTCATCGTTCTCACGGGCACTCCGGCCGACATCGATCGTATACCCGTCGACGATCGTTCTCCGTTTTCGAGGGGCGCTGTCCGAGCGAGATCGTGCATCCTGAGCCGTCGCGGCGGGGGCGACAGCATCGGTCGGGGGCGTCATAGGTTGCGAACGGATCGCTTGGATCTCGCGTTCGACGGCATCGAGCTTTGTCCGGGCCGCGGCCTTCCCGCGTTGGAGCCGTCGGGCCTTGTGGTACATCCGTTGCGCGTTTCCGATGACATCAAGGTCGCTGCGTAGCGGAATGTGAAACGTCTCTCCCGTGGACGGATCCTCGAACACGAACTCGGATGCTCCGCGCGGCAGGTCCTGTGCGAAGGCCAGTAGGAGATCGGCTTGGTATCGGAGTTCGTCGGCCGTAGGGGAGGCCGTGATCACCCTCAGCAAGCGATCCCGAACACGGGCGAGCTTGGCGAACCGCCAATCGCAGGTCCGTTGGGTGTGAATCTGATGCGCGGAGCGATGCTCCAGATCCAGCGTGGCGTCGAGTTCCTGATCCAGGGCCTCGGAAAGGGAAGGCATTGCGACACAGTCGGCCGTCAAAGGGAGCAGCAGGGCCGTGTGGGTCTGGGGGCAGAAGCTGGGGCGTGGCTCGCCGCAAGCGCTGGAGAGATCGCGGACGCGGGCATGCAGTGTGGCAACGATTTCCGTGGGTGGTGATGCCTTCGCGGCGGCGATCAGAGCCCTGGCCGTCTCAAATCCAACCCCGTCAACACGTGCTGCCATCGCGCGATGGGGAGCCTGTGCGCCGAGGATCTCTTCCAGGTCGGTCTGTGTGAGTTCCGACAGCGGCTTCTTCGATTGGGATTGGGGGGGAGCGTAGCGTTGTCCAACGGACAGGCGTGGCGCGGGCCGGAGGGCAGACAGGATTTTATCGTCCGACAACAGAACGAGATTTCCGTGGTTCCCCATGAGTTCGGAAATCAACCGGAAGGTCGCACCGGCTGCATCATGACGTCGCCGGAAGGTCAACACAGCGATGCGGTCGAGACCGATCTGCTCGATCGCGGTGAGGGAAGTTCCGACGAGGTGCTTGCGAAGCTTCATGACAAGTGGCGAAGGAGAGGACGGGTTGGCAAGCTTCCTGTGGGTCACGTGAATCCTTGCACGTCGGGGGGCGATCAGCATCCGTTCCCGCGACACGGAGAACCGCAACACGAACAAGCCGGCGAGCGGTTCGTGCAAGGTGTTTACCGTGTCGCCCAGCAGCAAAGATTCGATCTCTTCAAGCGCAGCGTGGATCGTGAGTCCGTCCATGGCGTCTATTGTCGCTGTTGATGGGATGACTTGCGAACGGTATACTGCGTGCCGATACGTATTATGCCGGCGTAGCTCAGTGGTAGAGCAACGGTTTCGTAAACCGTCGGTCGGAGGTTCGACTCCTCTCGCCGGCTCTTTGTTTTGTTTCCAAGCGGATTCCAGACGATCCTTCACGTCTCAATGACCGCATAACCCCGTACGAGTCACCGGCGAGACAACAGCAAGCTTATCGCTCCGCGTCACACGAGACGTGGATCCGGCTTGGAAGAGGCTCGTCACTTATCATCCCCAATCGCCTCGCGTTCGAGGAAATTGAGCAACCACCGGATCGCTCGCATCCGCATACGGATCGTCCCCCTTGCGAGGCCCCCATCGAGCATGGCCTTGATGAAGCCTCGAGGCTCTTGAGCCGTGGGAACCATCGAAGGCTCACCGTTTGGGCGAGAGGGGAGCGCGAAGGCATTGCAGGGCGTAGGAGTAGGTCTCAAGGGTTCGATCGTCGAGGCCCTTTCTCTTGCAGAGATCGAGAATCCTTCCACGGCTTCGTCCAGGTCAACCGTACAGCATGACCGCACAATTTCTCACGGCCATGCCGGCGCAGCTCAGTGGTAGAGCAACGGTTTCGTGAACCGTCGGTCGCAGGTTCGCCTCCTCTCGCCGGCTGTTTGTTTTGCTCTGAAGTGGCCTGAATCTTCGTGTTCGAACGCTTAAGCGTGGAATCGAATCACACGGAGGGACAGCGCCCATTTCTCTCTCACCGTGCCTTCGGAACGGTTTGTTGTCACATCGTGCGAGGCGTGCGTGCGGTTTGCCTCCGGCTTGGGTGTCGGCATGGGGTCATGTTGCTCGCCGATGTCCGCCGAAGCTATAGTGCAACAGAACCCGGAATCGTGCAGTGGCTGCGATCTCCCGCAAGAAAGCACGATGCGGGATCGCGGAGCAAGGAAACTCGGCAGCATTGTTCTGCGTATATGAGATGACAGCCGGATGCGGAGGGTTCACGGCAGGATCGGCGCGAGAGCAGCGAACGAGCCTTGGATACAGAGGAAAACACTCACCGGCTGGATCGCGTCAGGGTAGGAAGCGGGGCAAGCCGTTCCGCCTCGGAGAGAGAGTCGATGAGAAGAAGTTCGGACCAGGCTCAGAAGGAGGAGGAGATGCGTAGGAGGCAAGGAAGATCCATCGCAATCGGGATCTTGTTGGGGTTGTTCGTTCTGCTTTCCGTGGCGGCCACGGCGCAGGACGTAACGACGATGGGCTTGGTTCTGGTCGACGAAATGCCGATCGAGCTGGGCTGCGGACAGGTTGTCGAGGAGTATCTCGAGTTTGCCGAAGGTGAGCAGTTCAAGACGTTCCGCGTTTTCGCCCAACCGGGCGCGATCGTGCGGGTCTCCGTGCTGGATGCGGGGCAAGACGGCGACATCTGGGAGGCGTGCATCGAAGATTGCGCTCCGATCAGCAATGTTCAGACGAACCTTGCTTTGGTGCCGCAGAACTGTACGTTTGGCAACGGGGGGACGCTGTTCTACTCGGAGCCTGCGGTGGCCGATGCTCCCAACGGAGAGCTGTGTGTCACCGTCCGCTACGTGCAAGGGATCGGAGTCTGGCCCGCCCACATGTACGTACGGTTCGAAGCGGAATGCATTCCTGTCGGAATCGACCTCGGCCAGGCCGTCGATGTCGTCATCGGTTCGGTCCTTGGAGGGGAAACGGAAGGTTCCGAGATCTTCACGCTGCCTCGGCCGCTGGCGCCGGGTGAGACGGTCAGCGGATGGGGCGGGGGTACGCTCCACTACCCGACGCAAGAAGAGTGGTATGTGTTTGTCGATTTATTCCCCGGAGCGAACTACGAACATCCCGTTCAGCATGTGTTCGTGAACCGCGAAACGGGAGCGATCTCGGATGTTGTGGAGTCGACAACGCCGGCACGGTATCTGTTCAACGAAATGGAGGTCGAGTCGCCGGCGGTCTTCCCGAACGTGTTCAACGGAATGGTTCCGGACATGTTCGACGCGTCCAGAGCGGCCTACGCTCAGAATGTGCCTGCCGGCGCGCCCGCGCCGCCAACGCCGCCCGCGCCGCCGGCATCGGTCGGACAGCCGGAGACCAACGAGGCGCCTTCCAACGTCAACCCACAGGCGTTCAACAACTTCGTTCCCTCGGGCAACAGTCTCTACATCTACTACGGTGGGGGCTACACCACAGTGGCATCAACGTCGCTCGGCGGGTACCTCCCTGTGTACGTCGACATGCCGAGCAGCGGGCTGCTCTGGATCATGGAGTACTACCAAAGCCTCGGCTCCTGGCAGTACCACCTGTATGTGATCCCGTCGAGTGGCTGGCAGCAGCTGTGGTTCCAAGGGGATGTCGAGGGGTGGCATTCGATCATCGCCTACGCCGGCGGATCGTGGACCAACTGGATTCACGTCTTGGTCGGATCTGCGCCGTCAACGTGCACGGTGTCTCCCACATCGCTCAATTTCGGGAATGTGCCGGTGGGAAATTCATCGAGTCAGACATTCACGATCACCAATACGAGCACGTCGCTCATGAGCGGAACGGTGTTCGAGAGCTGTGGCGAGTTTAATGTGTCGCCGGCCACATACAGCCTACTTCCGGGGATGTCGAAGACCTTTACCGTGACCTTCTCCCCGACCAGCGGCGGCAGCAAGAGCTGCACCATCAACACCAGTGCACCGTGTGCGAACGTCGTTGCGACAGGAGCGGGGCAAAGCGTGCCATCGGGAACCTGCGTCGTTTCGCCGACATCGCTCTCGTTCTCGGGGGTTCCTGTCGGTGGCAGTTCATCGCAGACGTTCACGATCACCAATACGGGTACGAGCCTTCAGGGGGGATCCATCCTTGAGGGATGTCCCGAGTTCAGCGTCAGTCCCAACATCTACCTGCTGGGTCCGGGATCGTCGCTGACGGTGACGGTGACGTTCTCCCCCGTCAGCGCGGGAACGAAGTCGTGCACCATCGCCAACAGCGGTGCGTGCAGTGATGTTTCGGTCGTAGGATCCACCGGCGGGTTCCCCGCTTGTTCGGTTTCCCCGACCTCACTGAGCTTCGGCTCAATCCCCGTGGGAAGCAGTACGGCACAGACCTTCACCATCAGCAACACGGGCACAACGGTGCTCAGCGGGCTGGCGACGGAGGGATGTGCGTCGTTCAGCGTATCGCCGTCGAGTTACACGCTGCTTCCGGGGGGCTCGGCAACGTTTACGGTGACGTTTGCTCCGACGACCCAGGGCACGAAAAGCTGCACGATCAATCTTGGCAGTTCGTGCGGATCGATCACCGCGAACGGCGTTGCTACACCGATTGCCGCTTGTTCGGTGGCGCCGACCGCGCTCAGCTTCGGGGTTGTTCCGGTCGGAGGCAGCTCCGCACAGACCTTCACGGTGACCAACACCGGGTCGTCAATGCTATCGGGAATGGTCAGCGAGTCGTGCGCGTCGTTCAGCGTGTCGCCGACGAGCTACACGTTGTTCCCGGGCGGATCCGCGACGTTCACGGTGATCTTTGCTCCAGGGACGCCGGGAGCGAAGTCGTGCACCATCAACGTCGGTGGCGCGTGCGGGGTTGTGACCGCATCCGGAAGCGGAGGAGCTGTTGGCCAGAAGTACGCCATCCTGTTGAGCGGTGGTGTCGACAACGCCAACAACCACCCGCGCTACCTCAACGACTTGACCGAGATCTACTGGACGTTGAGGAACGTCTACGGATACCTGCCATCCAACATTTACACGCTGTATGCGGACGGAACCGGCCCCGCGTGGGTGACGAACGCTGCCACGAAGACGAACGTTCTGTCGGTGTTCTCGACGCTGCAGGCGGCGATGTCCAGCAGCGACGAGCTGTTCATGTACGTCACCAACCATGGCGGGCAGATCGTCAGTGGCACCAATCAAGCGAGGATCTGGCTTTGGAACTACGAGTCGATCGCGGATTGGGAGATCGCGAACCGCGTCAACGCGCTTCCTGGCGGAGCGGAGAAGTACTTCGTGTTCGAACAGTGCTACAGCGGCGGTCTCGTGGACAACCTCGCGGGCGCCAACAGGCACATCGCGACGGCTGCCAATTGGAACGAGGTCTCGTACGCGAGTGACGGGGTCAACGACCAAGGGAACGGAGCTCTGACCTTCGACGAGTTCGTCCTTCACTGGACCGCTGCGGTCACGGGCGCGTATCCGAACGGTTGGCCGCTTCTGTCCAACGCGGACACCAACTTCGATACGGTCATCAGTCTCGATGAGGCGTTCTTCTACGCGCGAACGTGGGACAGCGCTACGGAGACCCCGCAGCGAAGCAATCCCAGCGGGATCGGAACAGGCGGGCTGTAGAAGCCGGAAATCAGGCAGCGGCGCCGACCTAACGGTCGGCGCCGCGCTTCTTCAAGGGGGTTCCGATGCGGAGAGGGCTGATACGTGTGGCCGCCTGGCTGCTTGTCGCCATGCTCATCCCGGCGACGGTGGCGGTTGCGCAAGCGACCTTGACGACGCGATGGGTTATCGTGCAGTTCCAGCCGGAGAGGGATCAGCAGCGGAACATCGATTCGATCGACATGGCGATCGAGCTTGCCGGCTCGATCGGCGCCGACCTCGTGCTTCTGCCGGAGCTTGCTACCACGATGTACCCGTGGGGAATCGGCAGCGATGTGACGGACTACTACAGCACGGCGGCGGAGCGCGTACCGGAGGGACCTACCTGCAGCCGCTTCGCAGCCCAAGCGGCACGCTATGAGATGTATGTCGGATGGGGGATGGCGGAAGCGGATGGATCGGGTGGCATCTACAACAGCTTCGTGATGATCGGTCCCGACGGATCGCATGTCGGGACGTACCGGAAGATCCACCTGGTTCCGGGGATCGAGACAGCGATCTTCCGCGCTGGCTCGCAGGTCGAGCTTCTACCCACATCTCTTGGGAAGATCGGCGTTCTCATCTGTTTCGACCGACGGTTCCCCGAGCTTGCGCGGTCGTACACGCTTCAGGGAGCCGACATCCTGGTTGTGCCGTCCGCAACCAGTGATCGAGCGGTGGATGAGTTCCTTCTTCCCGCTCGGGCGTACGAGAATGACCTTTGGCTGTTGTTCGCCAACCAAGTCGGGCCGCATCCCCAGCCGCGGACGGATCCGATGCATGGTGACAGCCGTGTCATCGATCCGCTCGGAGAGACGCGCGCTCGGGCTTCCGGGGATCAGGTGGAACTGCTCGTCATCGACGTGTCGTTGGAAGACGTGGCGATGAGCACGGGCATCCTCAACTGGCGGCGTCCCGATGTTTACGGACAGGCTGCGGCGATCACGGAGGAGGAGGGCGCAATGCCGGAAGAAGCGATCGAGGGTCCGCATGCGGGCACCGGGGGGGGGACGCTGGATGATGCGCTGGCTTCCGCCCGGCAAATCGTGTCGGAGGCGATCGCGGCAGGGTCGGTACCGGGCGAAGAGTCCCCGGTTCTGTATGTCCTTCCTCAACCGCTTGCAGCCGGAGAGCGGATCGAGAGCTGGACAGGGATCGTGTTTGAAGCCACGGGTGATACGTGGTTCGTGTTCGTCGATCTCGAACCCTCGGCGAATTGGGAGCATCCGTCGCGCTATCTGTTTGTGGATGTCGCGACAGGGGAGACGACGATCACTGCCGCTACCGTGCCGCCGATCAACCTGTCCGAGATGATCATCGCCGGTGAGGGAGAGGCCGGCGGTTGAAACCGGTGTCGGCTCCCCCGTAGAATCCCCTCGCGTGCCGCAAGCACGACAACCCGGAGGGGTGGGAGAGCGGCCGAATCCGCCAGTTTGGAGAACTGGTGTACCCTCGTGGTACCGCGGGTTCAAATCCCGCCCCCTCCGCCAGTGCCTGTGCTAGGTGGGGGGCTAGCGGTCCCCTGAATCCACAACCCGCTCGAAGTGGAGCCGAACGATCTCCCCGAGGGTGGGGAAGAGGGTTTGCCTTGGGAAAGCAGTGATGAGGGTCGAGCTCTCTACGGCGCATGTTGGTGAACCCCGTCAGGCCCGGAAGGGAGCAGCGGTAAGCCGACCTCTGCGGGTGTTAGAGAATCCCTTGGCCTGAGCCGGCTGTCCAAGAAGCACCTCCGAACCATTCTCAAAGAGACTCTCGCACAGGCGCTTTCTTCTCGCTTCTTCCTGCAACGATCCCCCGCTGATCGACGCCGCAGTGGTGGATGGGTGGCCACCGGGATGGATCCATGTGGTACGATGCACCGAGAGGAGACGACAGATGCGTTCGTTTGTTTGTATCACCCTGCCGCAGGAACTGCGAGTGCGTATGGAGAAGACGGCTGGCGGACTGCGGCGTTCGACGACGGTGCGTGCGTCGTGGGTTCCTGTCGACAATTTCCACATCACGGTCCAGTTCCTCGGTGAGATCGATCCGATGTTGACCGTGGAACTCCAGCGTCGACTGAACGAGCGGATCGGCCGGCACGCGCCGTTTGATCTGATGCTCGACCGTATCTCGGCGTTCCCGTCCGTGGATCGACCGCGGGTTCTCTGGGGGGGCGGGTCTGCCACAGGAGCGTTCACGGATCTTGTGCGGTCGATCTCCGATGGAATCGCGCCGCTGGGATTCGCCAGGGAGCGGAAGCCGGATGTGTTCCATATCACACTCGCGCGGCTGCGTGGAGCGGCCGATCCGAGGCTTGTTGAGACGATCCGGGAGATCGATGCGCGGATGGAATCGGTCTCGATCACAGTGACGAGCGTCACGTTGATGGAGAGTCGGCTGACGAGCCGGGGTGCTCGCTACAGTCGGCTGTTCGACGTTCCTCTGCGCGGATAGAGGAGGCTGAGTGGCGTTCGAATGGCTGGAACATACGGCGGACCTCGGAGTCCGCGGGATCGGACGATCGATCGAGGAAGCGTTCTGCGAAGCGGCTCGCGGGATGTTTGCGATGATGGTCGATCTAGCGGACATCGCGGGGCAGGAAGTGCTCGAGGTTCGTTGCCAGGCGCCGTCGCGCGAGTCGCTTCTGGTGGCGTGGCTTGCCGAGCTGATTGCACAGAAAGATCTCACTCACAGTCTATTCTCGTCGTTCGAAGTGCGGATCGATCGAAGACGGCAGGGATTCGTTCTCCACGGACGGTGCAAGGGAGCTTCGATCGATCCGGCAAGACAACGCCTTGGCACGGAGGTCAAGGGGATCAGTGTCTGTGGACTTCGCGTGGAACGGGTCGACGGGCGGTGGGTGGCGGAGTGTATCGTGGATGTATGACCGGCGGGAGATGTCTGTGATGGAATCGATGCAGGTGCAGAAGATCGGCAAGAACGAGTGGCAGATTGCGCAAACAGGGAGGATGCGGGTTCCGGCGAGGTTCTACGCAACCGAGGCGATGACCGCCGATCTTATCGAGGAGGCGCAGACCCCGGGCGCATGGAGTTCCCTGGTGCAACTATGCAATGTCGCTTCGCTACCGGGGATCTGCGGTGCAGCGATTGCGCTGCCCGACGTCCATCCGGGGTATGGGTTCCCGATCGGAGGCGTCGCAGCGTTTGACGCCAAGGACGGAGTCGTGGTTGTCGGCGGGATCGGATTCGACATCAACTGTGGTGTCCGATTGCTGGCGACGCCGCTTTCCCGGGAGGATGTTGCCGGAAGTGTGAAGCTTGCCGATGCGTTGTTCGCGCAGATTCCGGCAGGGCTGGGGTCGAAGGGGCGGCTTCAGTTGAGTATTGAGGAGATCGATCATCTCCTTCGCGATGGCGCACGCTTCGTGGTCGAGAGGGAATTCGGGACGGGACGGGATCTGGAGTTCACCGAGAGCGGTGGGCGGCTGCCGGGAGCGGACCCCGCGACGGTGAGTCTGCGGGCGAAGCAGCGGCAGTTTCAACAGGTGGGGACGCTGGGCGCAGGGAACCATTACGCGGAGTTGCAGGTCGTCGAATCCGTCCAAGACCGGGAAGCGGCGGATGCATACGGAATCGAGGAAGGGCAAGTCGTTGTCGCGATTCACAGCGGTTCGCGCGCCCTTGGCCACCAGATCGGACAGGATTCGCTACGCGAGATGGAGGCGGCTGCGGACACGTTTCAACTGCCGATCATCGAACGGGAGCTGGCGTGTGCACCGATCGGAAGCCCCGAAGGGCAGCGGTACTTGTCTGCCATTGCCTGTGGCGGCAACTGCGCATTCGCGAATCGTCAAGTCATCGGACATCTGGCGCGGGAGGCGTTGTGTGAGTACTTCGGATTGCGGTCCGACGAGATCCGAACGGTCTACGACATCGGTCACAACTTCGCCCGGATGGAGGACCATCCGATCGAAGGCGGCGAGTGTCGCCGGGTCCTCGTTCACCGCAAGGGATCGACGCGGGCATTCGGAGCGGACGCCGCAGAGGTTCCGGAAGCGTACCGGTGGGTCGGACACCCCACGTTTGTCGGCGGAACGATGGGAACGGCATCGTATGTGATGCGTGCCACGGAAGAGGGGATCAAACGGACGTTTGCCAGCGGCATCCACGGAGCCGGGCGGCGGCTGTCACGCAAGAAGGCGGCGAAGCGGTTCTGGGGCGAGAGAACGCGAAAAGAGCTTGAAGAAAGCGGTGTGATCGTACGTGGGCACAGCCTGCGGGGGCTCGCGGAAGAAGCGCCCGGCGCTTACAAGGACATCGATGAAGTGGTTTCCGCAGCCGTGGATGCCGGGATCAGCCGTCGTGTGGCAAGGCTGCGCCCGTTGATCGTCATCAAGGGCTAGGCGGGAACCGGCTTGGTCGCTGAGAGAAGGCACGAGTCCGACGAGCGATCACCTTGGCGAGAAGGGCGGGATCATGTTTGGCCGTGATCTTGCCGGCGATCTCAACCGAGCCGAGGATCGGTTCCCGGATGACCTCCAAGGAAAACGGGTTGGGGCTGGAGAGATCATCCTCCACCGGGCCCGACGCTTCTTCGCGATACTGTCCGAGGATCGACGGAGACAGCGGAGAGGCATTGACGATGGCGGCATCGAAGCGGCGCAAGTTCACGTAGCGGTTGAGCGCGTTGAGATGATCGGTGATGGTGTAACCGTCCGTCTCGCCGGGCTGGGTCATGATGTTGACAATCAGGATCTTCTCGGCCGACGCCGCTTCGACGGCGGCAGCGATGTCTTTCACAAGAAGGTTCGGGATGAGGCTTGTGTAGAGGCTGCCGGGCCCGAGAACGATGAGATCGGCCTCGCGGAGGGCTTCAAGCACCGGTCTATACGCCGTGACCGCTGTCGCATCGAGGAACACGTCGCGGATCGAACGGGGGTCCGCGGCGATCGCAGTCTCTCCGAACACACGCTCGTTGTCGTCCATCACCGCGACCAGATGGGTGTCATCAAGCGTGGCGGGCAAAACGCGTCCGCGGATGTCAAGGATGTGACTCATCTCCTCGATGGCGCGGTCGAAGCTTCCCGCGGCCTGAGTGAGCCCGGCAAGAAGAAGATTCCCCAGCGAGTGCCCCTCGAGCGGTGAGCTCTTGGTGAAGCGGTATTGAAACAGATGGGCGATTCGCGGCTCATCTTCTGCGAGAGCCACGAGGCAGTTGCGGATGTCGCCCGGTGGAAGCATGTCGAGCTCTTGGCGGATGCGGCCGGAGCTGCCGCCGTCATCCATCACCGTGACCACGGCGGTCAGATTGGTGGTGAGAGTCTTCAGTCCGCGGAGGATGGTCGACATTCCCGTGCCGCCGCCGATGCAGACCACGTTGGGCGCCCGTTCCAAGATGCGGGTGCGATAGACATGCTCCACGGGACGCACAGAGGATCCGGGAGCGATGCTGCGGGCGACCGATCGAAGCAGACGCGACAAAGCGAATGAGATGCCGGCAATTCCCAGTACGACCGCGAACACGCGAAGCGGCCATTTCCACACCGATGGTACCGCCAGCTGCATGTCGTGGAACGCGCCGCCCAGACGTCCGGAGGTTAGATCATCGACAGTGAGAACGAGAACGGCGACACCGGCGAGAAGCAAGGCGATCCACCGTTTGACGCGCATCCCCGGAATCAACCAGCGGAGCATCCCCTTAAGTCTTGAGAACCCTTTCACTTGTGACATTGTCTCAGGATCCTGACGGAGTCTTCTCCAATGAGCTGACGGGCCTGAGCGAGGAATTCGGGTGTGATTTCCGCGCTCAGATGCGTACCGGCACGGACGTCTATCGCACCGAGGTTATCGCGGATCGAGACAACGACAGGGGCCTGTCCGCGGTGATTCTCGATCAGGTTTCGGATCGCATGGAGTGTGTCGTTCTCGACGTTCTCGAGGTCAAGCGTGAATCGAACCGAGACATCAACGCACTGGGCAACCTGATCCAGGGGGAGGATCTGTTCGGCGATGAGGTCGACATCGCCGTTTCGCTGTTGACCTGACAGACGGACCGCGAGTAGCTGGTCTTCTTCCAGCGCATCCGGCGCGGCTTCGAGAACCCTAGGGAACACAGTGACTTCGCACGAGCCGCATCCATCATCAAGGGTGAGAAATGCCATCGGATCACCGCGTTTGGTGACGATGCGCCGGACAGCCGCCACCCGGCCACCGACAAGTATCTGCTGCTGGTCGGCAAGATCAGCCAGGTCGGAGATGGGCGAACAGTACGTCGCCAGGTGATGGCGGTGCTGCTCCAGCGGGTTGCCGCTCAGGAACAAGCCGAGGTACTCCTTCTCGAGGCGAAGCAGCTCCTCGGCCGGGAACTCCGCTTCCGTGATCGGGGGGTCCTGGGCATCGGGATGAAGCTCCTCGAAAAACGACACCTGGCCGGAGGTCTGTTCGTGCCTTGCGAGCTGCATCATTTCCTGCGCTTCGGAGAGGCGCAGCAGCAGGCCGCGGCGCGAACCGCCAAGGGAGTCGAACGCGCCGGCCTTGATCAGCGCTTCCAGCGTCTCTCGATCGACGGTGGCATCAGCGATGCGTCGACACATCTCGAACAGCGAGCGAAACGGATCGGACCGTATGGCGAGAATCGAATCAACGGCCGCTTTCCCGACATGCTTCACCGCTCCCAATCCGAAGCGGATCGTGCGTTCGTCGACGGCCGTGAAGTCGCGCTGGCTTTCGTTGATGTCGGGAGGAAGGACTTCGATTCCCCGGGAGCGGCATTCGTGAATGTACTCGGCGATCTTGTCGGTATCGCTCTGAACGCTGCCGAGGAGGCTCGCCATGTAGTGGGACGTGTAGTTGGCCTTGAGATACGCGGTCCAATAGGAAATGAAGGCGTAGGCGGTTGTGTGGGACTTGTTGAACCCATAGCGCGAGAACTTGTCGAGCCCCTCGAAAACTTCCGTCGCCTTGGGCTTGGTAAGACTGTTCTCCAGGCATCCGGCGATGAACTTCTCGCGCAGGCTGGCCATGATCGTCTTGTCCTTCTTGCCCATCGCCTTGCGGAGTGTATCGGCCTCGGCAAGGGTGAAGCCGGCGAGGATCTGTGCCATGCGCATCACTTGGTCTTGGTAGATCGGCAAACCGTACGTCTCCCGAAGGATCGGCTCAAGCCTCGGATCGACATAGGTCACTGCCTGCAAACCATGTCGCCGCTGCACGTAGTCCTCGGTCATGCCACTCTCGAGCGGGCCGGGGCGGAACAAGGCGAGGAGAGCGATGAGGTCTTCAAACCGATCCGGCTGGACGCGCTTGATGAGCGCCGTCATGCCCCCGCCTTCCAGTTGGAACACGCCCGAGGTGTAGCCTTCGCGGATCATCCCGAAGGTCGCTTCATCGTCAAGGGGGAGTTCGTCGAGATCGATCTTGCGATGGTCGGGCGCTGATGCTGCGATGGAGGACAGCGTGTCATCGATGATCGTAAGGTTGCGCAGACCCAGGAAGTCGAATTTGAGAAGCCCGATCGCCTCCAGATCGACCATATCGAACTGGGTGACAAACGAACCGTCGCTGAGCCGGAGCAAAGGGGCTCTCTTGGCCAGCGGGTCGGGAGAGATGACGACGCCTGCGGCGTGTGTCGATGTGTTGCGGATGAGGCCTTCGAGGCGAACGCCGATCTCAAGGATGCGCTGGACTTCGGGATCGGACTCTTGCATCTGGCGAAGTTCGGGGACCTGTTCCAATGCCGGCTTCAGCTTGAGCCCGTAGGGAACAAGCTTGGCAAGACGATCGGTGGTCGCGTACGGTGTGCCGGTCACGCGACCGACGTCGCGGATCACTGTTCTTGCTGCCATTCGGTCGTACGTCGCGATCTGAGCCGTCTTCTTGTCCCACCCCTCGCTGCCGTAGCGGTCTCTTACATACTGGATGACGTGATCCCGGCCGCGGATGCAGAAATCCATGTCGACATCAGGCATGCTGATGCGATCGGGATTGAGGAAGCGTTCGAACGTGACGTTGTAGCGGATGGGATCGATCTTGGTGATGCCGAGGGCGTAGGCAACAAGGCTGCCTGCGGCGGAGCCTCGTCCCGGACCGACGGGAACGCCCTCCTCGTGTGCGAAACGGACGAAGTCCCACACGATGAGGAAATACGTGGAATAGCCCATGCGGCGGATGACCGAGAGTTCGTACTCCAGTCGTTCGCGAACTTCGGAAGTGACCGGCTTGTACAAACGGTCTACGCCCTGCTCGGCGAGCAGCCGCAGGTAGTCATCGGCGTTTTCCGCCGTCTCAGGCAGCTCAAACGGGGGAAGGAGCGTCTTTCCGAATTCGATCTCGACCGAGCACCGGTCGGCGATCTTGCGGGTGTTCTCGAGGGCGTCGGGGAACGCCGCGAAGACCTGGGCCATCTCCTTGGGGGACCGGAAGTGATACCCTGAGCCGTCGAAGCGCATCCGATCGGGATTATCCAGCGTCTTGTTGGCGCGGATGTTCAGCAGGACCTCATGGGCGAGAGCGTCGTCGGGCGCAAGGTAGTGAGAGTCATTGGTCGCGACAAGCGGCAGTCCAAGCTCCCTGGCAAGCGCGGGAAGGGTTTGGAGAAGCTGTTTGTCTCGATCCGTGGCGTGATCCTGAAGCTCGATGAAGAAGCGATCATCGCCGAAGATGTCGGCGTAGCGGATGGCGGCGTCGCGTGCCTTGTCGGCTCGACCGGCAAGAAGGAGGCGCGGCACCTCGCCGCTTTGACAGGCCGACAGAGCGATCAATCCCTCGTTGTGCTCCGCTAGCAGTTCCTTATCGACGCGAGGGCGGTAGTAGAAGCCCTCGACGTAGCCACGGGTCGAGAGGGCAAGGAGGTTCTCATAGCCCACGGAGTTCATCGCCAGCAAGACAAGGTGGTAGAATCGCTGTCCGGCGGAAGCGCTTCGCTGGAAGCGGCTCTCCGGGGCGACATACACTTCGCAGCCGAGGATCGGCTTGATGTTGGCCCGCTTCGCGGCACGATAGAACTTGATCGTGCCGCCCATCGAGCCATGATCGGTGACGGCCAATGCATCCATCCCGAACTCGGACGTCTTTCGGATCAGATCAGAGATATGGCACGAGGAATCAAGGATGCTGTATTCGGAGTGTGTATGCAGATGTACGAACGGCTCAGTCGGCGTCATCGGTTGTCATGTCCTTCGACGAAGAAGACCTTCTCCTCGCCTGGGTAGACCAATCCCAGATCGCGACGCGCGATATCTTCGATGACGGACGCGTCATCGGCGTGGGCGAGAGCTTCAAGCAACACTGTCTGATCGGACGTGGCGATCGAACAGGCGTCCCGGAGGAGGGAGACGTCTTGCTGTAGCCGACGGAGGGTGAGACTGCGGCTGATGAACAGCGTCAGCAGAAGAGAGACGGAAGCGAGGGTGGCGACCACGAAACCGATCCGCCGTCGACGCTTGAGTCCGGGATGAGATCCGGACTGCCGCATGTTGGTCCCCCTCACTTCACGCCCCTCTCTTCTCCTGTTGTTTGTTATACGGGTGCTCGACTACGGCCGAAATTGGCTTGGCCAATCGGCCAGATCGAGTTCGAACTCCTCTTCGATCCGCAGAAGGCGGTTGTACTTGGCAATCCGTTCGCTGCGGCTGATGGAACCGCTCTTGATCTGTCCGCAGGCCGTCCCGACAGCAAGATCGGCGATCGCTGTGTCTTCGGTCTCCCCGGAACGATGCGACACAACCCGCGTGTACCCGGCGGCGTGGGCAAGATCCATGGTCTCGAGCGTTTCACTGACGGAACCGATCTGATTGAGCTTGATCAGGATCGAGTTAGCGATGCCCGCTTCGATTCCGTCCTTCAGTCGACGAGGGTTGGTGACAAACACGTCGTCCCCGACGATCTGGATGGACTTGCCGAGCGCTTGGGTGATGAGCTTCCAGCCGTCCGTATCCATTTCTCCCATGCCATCTTCGATCGAAACAACGGGATAGGCGGACGTCCACTCGCCGTACAGAGCCACGAGATCCTCGGCGGACAGGACCTGTTCCTTGCCGTCGATCATCAGGTGGTAGCCGTTGTCGAAGAAGCTGGTTGCCGCCGCATCAAGGGCAATGGCAATGTCTTCACCCGGACGGTATCCGGCTTGTTCGATTGCCTGAACCAACAGATCGAGCGCTTCGCGGTTGTCCTTGAGGTTCGGGGCGAAGCCACCTTCATCTCCCACGGATGTGGCCAAGCCGGCGTTTCGCAGGATGCTCTTCAGTGAGTGGAACGTCTCCGAACACGCCCGCACGGCCTCACGGAACGTCGCCGCCCGGATCGGGAGGATCATGAATTCCTGAATGTCAACGGTGTTGTCTGCATGTTCTCCGCCGTTCAGTACATTCATCATCGGACGCGGAAGAACGGCTCGCCGGGCACCGGACAGGTAGCGGAAGAGAGGAAGCCCAAGGCTGTCCGCGGCTGCGCGTGCCGTAGCAAGGGACACACCGAGGATCGCGTTTGCCCCGAGGCGGGACTTGTTGTCGGTTCCGTCAAGCTCGATCAAGGCTTCGTCGATCGCAATCTGGTCAAGAGCATCCGAGCCGATGAGGGCCGGGGTGATGATTTCAGCTACGTTCTCCACCGCCTTCTGAACTCCCTTGCCATGGAAGCGATCAGGATCGCCATCGCGTAGTTCCAGTGCCTCGAAAACCCCTTTGGATGCGCCGGACGGGATCGCTGCTCGTCCGAATGCACCGTCTTCCAAGAGAACGTCGACCTCCACGGTCGGATTGCCGCGCGAATCGATAATCTCTCGCGCAAAAATGTCGTCGATAAACGTCATCTGAGTGCTCCTTTCGTACTCAGTACGAGTATAGTGCCGGACCCGGATCCGAACAACGAGATGCAACGCCGCCGCCGCGTGGTTTCGGCGTTTGCGGTCAAGAGGTCTGCGGTTGCGATCGGAGCTCTCCGTTTCTAGAATCTCTGCATCTCAAGGAGTCCGCAGGAGAACCTATGAAGGCGAGCGATTTACGATATCGGTACCTACATTTTTTCGAGGAGCACGAACACGAACGAGTTTCCAGCTCATCGTTGGTGCCCAACGACCCGACACTGCTGTTCACCGCGGCGGGCATGGTGCAATTCAAGGACCTCTTCTGGGGGCGGGAAGCCGCGGCGTATGATCGGGCGACCAGTTGTCAGAAGTGCTTCCGCACCACCGACATCGAGAATGTCGGGCGGACGGCGTACCACCACACGTTCTTCGAAATGCTGGGCAACTTCTCGTTCGGGGGGTATTTCAAGGAAGGGGCGATCGATCTGGCGTGGGAGTTCCTGACCAAGGAAATTGCGATTCCCGCCGAGAAACTTTCCGTCTCTGTGTACAAGGACGATGACGAGGCCTACGCCATCTGGAAAGACAGAATCGGACTCCCGGCAGAGAGAATTACGCGGCTCGGCAAGAAGCACAATTGGTGGGGACCCGTGGGCGATCGAGGACCATGCGGGCCGGACTCGGAGATCTTCTTTGACACGGGCGAAGGGAAGGCATGCGGCCCCGATTGTCGTGGAGTCGCCTGTGACTGCGATCGGTTCTCCGAAATCTGGAACCTTGTCTTCATGCAGTATGACGCCAAGCCGGACGGCTCCCTTGCGACGCTTGAGCGGAAGAACATCGATACCGGGATGGGGTTGGAGCGCACATCCGCCGTTCTTCAAGGAGTGTCGACGAATTTCGAGATCGACCTGTTCGGCGGGCTGATCGAGTCGATCGAAGCGGCCGCTCCGGATGACATCCGCGATCCTCAAGCGATCCAGTACAGAAACGCTGTGGCCGATCACATCCGCGGGATGCTGTTTCTTCTTGGGGATGGCGTACTGCCCGGAAACGAGGGGCGAGGATACGTGGCGCGCAGAATCCTGAGGCGCGCGATCCGCGCCGGGGAGCATCTGCGTCTACCGGAAGGAACCCTTGCGTCATTGGTGGATCCAGTGGTGGCGGAGATGGGTGGGGCGTACCCGGAAATTGTACAAGCCAGGGAGCTTGCGGTGCGTGTGATCGCCCACGAAGAAACGGTGTTCCGCAAAACGTTGCGCAGTGGAGAGCGGCGGCTCGAGAAGCTGATCGCCGAACAGAGTGAGGCCGGGAGAGGCCAACGGGTTCTCCCCGGTGAAGCGGTGTTCGAACTTCACGATACGTATGGATTCCCGGTTGAGATGGTCCGCGAGATTGCCGCCGATGCGGGGTTCCTGCTCGACGATGCGGGGTATCGTGAGGCGCTTGAGCGCCAGCGCCAGCGGTCGCGCCGAGATACCGAGCGATCTCAACAAGAGACCTCGAGAGGCACTCAAACCGACGGCGGTCGACCGGATGAAGAGACATGCCGGGAGCCGACAACGTTTGTCGGGTATGAGACGCTGGAAGCGGAAGCGCATGTGCTGTGGATGAACCGCGACGGAAACGATCTGTGGGTGGTCTTCGATCGGACGCCGTTCTACGCGGAGTCCGGTGGACAAGTTGCCGATCACGGAGAGGTCCGTACTGCGAGCGGAGCGGTGGGACGTGTGGTGGATGTTCGGAAGAACGGCTTCGGTGCCTACGAACACCGGGTGCGGATCGACGAAGGCGCCGTCGAAGTTGGGAATCGATGTGTGGTTCGCGTCGATGTCAGCCGCAGGCGGCGGATCGAGCGGAACCATACGGCGACGCACCTGCTGCATCAGGCGTTGCGGAATGTCGTCGGTGAGCATGTGATCCAGGCCGGCTCGGTGGTCGGGCCAGACGAGCTACGATTCGACTTCTCGCACTTCGAGCCGCTGACCGAGGAACAGATTGCGTCCGTGGAGGATGAAGCCAACGCCGTCGTCTGGGCGGACCATGCGGTGCAAACGGACGAGCTGTCTCTTGAGCAGGCGCTGGCGACGGGAGCAATGGCGCACTTCGCGGAGGAGTACCAGGGGAAGGATTCGGTCCGCGTGCTGTCTGTCGGTGACTACAGCAAAGAGCTGTGTGGCGGGACGCATGTGCGAAGAAGCGGCGAGATCGGGTTCATCATGATCACCGAAGAGGGCAGCGTTGCTGCGGGGACGCGTCGTATCCGTGCGGTGACTGCGGGTGGTGCGATCGCCGCGCAGAGAGATCGATTCAGACGGCTTTCGGTGCTTGAGGAGGCTCTTGGCGAAGATCCTGTCGAAGCTCTGGCGCGGCTGCGAGCGGAACGGCGGGAGCTGGCTGAACGGGTCACGGAGCTAAGCGATGTGCTTCTGCGGCAGGAAGTCGAAACGCTTGCTTCCGGCGGCGAGCGCACCGATGGACGGGTGCTGCTCGTTCAACGTGCCGATCATTCCGCCGATGAGTTGAAACGGATGGCCGATCTGCTCGAAGAGAAACTTGCGCCTGCGGTCATCGTTCTCGTGGGAGCCATCGGTGATCGGAGCGTTGTCGTTTGCAAGAAGAGCGCGGAGATCAAGGAGTTCCACGCCGGCAATCTCGTTCGAAGGCTTTCGAAGGTGGTCGGCGGCGGCGGTGGCGGGAACGACCGCTTCGGACAAGGGGGCGGCGGAAACACAGACGCAGTGGGCGCTGCTCTCGATGAAGCAACGGCAGTTCTCAGCGATCCGGAGAGCTGGAGCTAGAGAACGAACGAGACAACAGTCGCCGCCGCGGTGCGGCTCGGTTCCGAGAACCCCGCGGCGGCGATGCATCGCAATCACCTTGCGCCTTTGTGACGCCCAGACGCTGGCTCCCTTCGTTCAGCTCGTGAGACGCACCGGCATGCAGACATACAGGAAGCCGGAATCTTCTTCGGCAAACGGGTCGCCCGAGGGTTCGATCAAGCCGGCCTTCTCCGCGGACGAGAGGTGAAGGGCGATCTCTTCCGAGTCCATCCTCTTCAGCGCATCGAGCAGATACTCCGCCTTGAACGCGACATCGATGTCATCTTGGGGAGCGGTGGCGAGTCGGACGCGCTCCTCGCCTTCCCCCTTGTCCTTGGAAGATGACAGGATGCGGACGGCCGTTTCCTGCGAAGAAGCGCGTACCGTCACCGCTCCCGACTCCTCGGCGGCGGTGATCGCCATGCGCTGGAGCGTGTCGTAGAGGGCGCGACGGTTGAAGGAAAGGGCGATCGGGTTGTCCTTGGGGATCACCCTGTCGAAATCGGGGAATTCCTCAGCGATCGTCTTCGCCATGAACACAACGCCGCCGGCCTGGAAGTACAGCTGGCCTTCACCGCGGTAGAGAACGACCTCTTCCGCGCCGAGCTGGGACAACACGCGATCGAGATCGCTGAGGACGCCAGCCTCGACGAGAAACTCTCCTTCCTCAAGGATTTCGGTGACTTCGATCGTCTTCAGCGACAACCGATATCCGTTGGTGGCAACCAGCTTGGCCGCTCCGTCTTTGAGGACGATGTCTACGCCGGTGAGGCTGAGACGCGTTGTTTCTCCCGCCTTCAACGCGGCGAAGGACGTCTGCTCCAGAGCGCGATGGAACTTGGCCGCCTCGAGCGAGGCCACCTTGGTGTCGGGAAGGCTGAACGCTTCGGGATAGTCTTCCACAGGGAGCGTCGGCAGGTCGAACGATGTCTCTCCGCAGCGGAGATGAACGACTGTACTGTCGGAATCGCTGCCCTTGATCTGGATCTCTTCATCTTCCGGCAGATGCTGAGCGATTCTCACGAAAACCGATCCATTCAACACGGTGGAACCATCGGGTCCCGAGTTCTGGATCGGCACCGTGCAGCTCAGTGCGCGTTCGAGATCGGTTGCATACAGCTCGAGAGAGTCTCCGCGAACGGTTAGCTTTACTCCTCCGAGGATCGGCATACTGGTTCGCGTTCCGAGCGCATAACCGGCAAGTTTGACACCCGTGACCAGGGCAGATTTGGCACAGACGAAATTCATGGAATCCCCCTTACAAGTACAGTCTCCACCAGCGATCATACCCGATCGTTTTCGGTGGAGGAAATCGCCTCGATCTGCTGGCGGATCGTTCGCGCCACCGTCTCGATGTCCTCTGTCGCAGGCACGATGAGCGCTTGCGGTTCCGCTAGAAGCAACTGCTTGTAGCCGTCGTAGATGCGGTGATAGAAGGGGATCTCTTCTTGCTCGATCCTGTCGGGATGATCCCCGCGGCGCGCCAGCGCATCGGATGGTCCCACATCAAGGAAGATCAACAGATCGGATGTCCGTTGCTTAGTCGCCGCATCGTTCAGGCGGCGGATGAGAGCAAGATCCAGCCCGCGCCCGTATCCTTGGTACGCCAGACTGGACATGCGATGCCGACTGGAAATGACGACATGTCCTGTGGCAAGAGCAGGTTCGATGACCTCTCGTGTCAGTTGGACGCGGCAGGTCATGAACAGGAGAAGCTCCGACAACGGATCCAGATGGCTGGTCGCATTCGAGAGAAGAATCTCCCTGATCCTCTCACCAATGATGGTCCCGCCCGGTTCACGAGTCAGCATCACATCGTACCCCTGCTGACGCAGGGTTTCGCCAAGAAGCCGCGCCTGAGTGGATTTGCCGGTGAAGTCGAGGCCCTCGAACACGATCAGTTTTCCTTGCCAGTCCATCTACGGTTCCTTCCCAAACACGAGGCCGACGGCCACCAAGAAGACTCCCACCACGATACAGGCATCCGCGACGTTGAACACGGAGAACCCGCGCACTTCGATGTAGTCGACAACGTATCCCAGGAAGATGCGGTCGATCAAGTTCCCGGCGGCGCCTGCAAGAAGGAGCGGAATGCCGTAGCGGTAGGGACCGGAGAGCCGTTTCGCTATCGCCAAGAAGACAACCATCGCGACGACGACGATAGCAGATACGGTGATGAACAACTCGCCATGACCCGGGAACAAGCCGAACGCGCCACCCGGGTTGCGTGCGACCGAGATGCGCATCCAGTTCCCGAGAATCGGTCGCGTCGTGCCGGTCGGATACGTCGAGAGGATGTGACGCTTCAGGAACTGGTCTACGGCGACAAGGATTAACGAAGGCACGAACCGAAACACGCGCGACATGCTGGACAGACTACTGTGCCGGGAGAGTGGAATCAAGTTCCATTCGCGTATATCGGCATCCGGTTGTCGCCGGCCCGTGGTCCGTGGTAGCCTAGGGAACATTACGGATTGCACGGGCAAGAAAGGAAGGCAACGATGAGAGAGTATTTGAGCTTCGAACGGTTTCTTACACCTCGATTGATCCAGATCGTGTTCTGGATCGGAGTGGGCGTCAGCGTGGTTCGCGGGGTTACGATGCTTGCCAGTCGGTTCGGTGGAGCGACCGCGATCATCAACGGGCTGATTTGGCTGTTTGTCGGACCGGTCGTGGTGCGCGTGCTGTGTGAAGTCATCATGGCCATCTTCTCAATGGCGGGCCGCGACAGCGAATAGACCGGAAGCAGGGGTGTGAGTCGATTGTCGGCGGTAGATGTAGGGAGTCCGTCGGTTGTGGCTGGGTAGCTAATGTCCCGGTCGACGCTGAGCCCGTAGAACTCGGGTATCACGACGATTTTTAGCCTGGGGTGACGAACGTCCGGCCGGTCGCGCAACTGCCCAAGGGAAGGATGTGTGCGAAATGAACGGTTTCGGAGGGATTCTCTGAAACTAGCCTGTCTAGGGGCTTCGGGGAGGAAGCTCGACTGAGCCGCTCGCAGCGATCTGCCTCTTGACTCATCCCCCTCAGGTCGTGTACTGATATCGGTGGTCTTCGGATGTACCTCTTCTGCTAGGAGGCTCTGTCGTGGTGGATCACCCAGATGACGTGCTGGATCGGACGATGTTACGCAGCCTTGCATTGATTGCGGCGGCGAACCAGCGTTCCCTTGTCGAGGAGCTGAACGTGGCTGTCGGCAGCTATGTGCTGCGGGAGATGGCGACGCGAGGCGAGGAACAGATCTTGGAGGAAGCTTTATTCGAGGTTATGCGTATTGATGGCGTCTCGAGCGGTTGACCGCTCGAGACGCATGCCTATTTGATGGACTCACCGGGGTGTTTGCGATTCGATGAGGGGAGTGACGAGCTGCAAGAGAGACGGCTCGTCGAGACGTTCACTGAGCAGGAACCAGAACATCCCGTCGATCTCCCAGAACGCCTCACAGATGTGCGGTAAGCCGGGAATGGTGTTGCCGGCCGCGGCGAGCGACGAGCGATCAAGGATTCTTACGGGACGACCGTTCAGCGTGTGCTCGGTCCCATGAGAAGCAATGTCGGCCTTCTTCCTTCCTAGGCTGTGAAGGAGATAGTTGGCCACGTGTAGGATGATTCTCGGTGGCTTCTCGGGGGTGTCCGCGGAGGACGCGGGCGAACCGTTGAATTCGAGAGCGATCTGCCCTTGCGACGAGGCGTCATTCCAGATGATATTCACGTGATCCGTATCCGCACTGTATGCGAGGCCGGAAAGGGTGTCGATCGGAAGCTCGGACGGCCACAGATCGAGTGCCTCGGTGAGGGTGAGGACACGCTCCGTGAACCTGCGGACATCATCGGATGGGGTGTAGCGAAGCAGCGCATCCGGCGGGTCGCGACGAACATCGCGATAAGAAAGGACAAGAGGTGCTTTCGGCGGGAGAAGCATCGCCAACGGGGAAGATTCGTAGGGTACTGCAGAGATCCGCAAAGGGAAGTAGGTCTCCGTATCGAACAGAATGCGGGCGGTGCGAAACGGAAAGCGCAGTTCCCGCAGAAACTGAGACTGAAAAGGCACCCGCGGCTTCAGACGGATCTCACGTCCCTCGCGTCCGTTCAGCGTTTGTGACGTACCGTCGGCAACGAGGAAATCGCTTGTCATCTGCGACAGGAAACGCAGTTCTCCCAACACTCTGAGGGATGGGAACGGGGACGGGACAAACCACCCCGGGTGGCGTACGGCAAGCCCTCGGCTGCGGTCATGGATCCAGGTGCCTCTCCCGTCGTACGCGGCTCGGAGGTTCGGCACATCTTCCTCCGAATACGCAACGCTGCCGAGGAGGAGTTCTTGCAGCTTGGAGAACGGATCGGCGTACGCGGTGTACTCGATGGACACGAGCGGGCCGTTCACGGCAACGGATGCGGTTACGCGGATGTCCCCGGCCTCGATCGTCTGGATCGCGCTGAAGTCGGATGACTTCATGTAAGCGTCTTGGACTGCGACCACGAACTCTCGAAGTGACTGTTCCATGGCGTCCTCCTTTGGCAGAACCGTACCTGGTGAAGTATACGTAGCTTCCCGGATCGGTTCGATGCCGGAGGGGATGAACGGAAGCACCGCGAGGAAGGAGTGGAGGCTTGATGAGGACAGTGAGGATTGTTGTTGCGGGGGTCGGGAATCTCGGACGGCGTTTCCTGGGGCTGATTGCGGCGAAGGAGTCGCTGCTGGCTTCGCGATACAACCTGGCAATCCGGGTGGTAGGCGTGGCCGATTCGACCGGCATTGCCATCGCCTCCTCGGGCGATGGATTCGATCTCGACGCCATCGTCAGGTTGAAGGAGAAGAGGGGAGCCGTGAGCGAGTTACCCGGTGGGATCCCGGGGGGAGTCGCGGCAACGCTTGTCGCGAGCGGCAACGTCGACGTGCTATGCGAAGCCTCCCCGGTTCGGCTCGATCAGGGAGCGGAACCGGCGCTGTCCTTGATTCGCGATGCGCTGATGCGCGGGATCCATGTGATCACGCCGAACAAGGGTCCGATCGTGCTTGCCGGAGATGAGCTGCGGGGACTGGCGGATGCACACGGGGCCAAACTGCGTTTTGACGGCACGGTTGCCGGTGGGCTGCCGGCGCTGTATGTCGGGACGAGGGATCTCCGTGGGGCGTCCGTTCAGCGGATCTCGGCTGTGCCGAACCTGGCCACCGGGTATGTGTTGGACCTGCTCGGCGCTGGGGTGTCGTGGGAGGAGGCGTGCCGTGAGGCGCGCGAACAGGGAGTTCTCGAAGGCGACGGCGCGTGGGACTTGGACGGCTGGGACGCGGCGGCGAAGCTCGTGATTCTGGCGCGCGAAACGATGAGCCATGGAGCGGACGTTGCGTTGGAAACCGTTGAGAGAACTGGGATTCGTGAGATCGACGGCGAGCGGGTGCGTCGTGCAGAGAGAAGCGGGGGTGTTCTGAGGCTGCTCGCCACTGCCGAGGCTGCGCGGGACGGCTTGGGCCACGCGATCCAACTCGCGGTGACACCCACTGTGCTCGGTCCGGAACACCCGCTGTCGGGGTTGGGCCAAACGGAGATGGGCGTGGTGTTTGAGACCGACATCTACGGAACGATCACGCTCAAGATCGATGAGCCGACCCCGCTTCCTTCGGCGGCGACGATGCTACGGGATTTGCTGGATATCTACTCATAGCGTTAGCGGATGACAACGAGCAGATCACACGCTGAGGGCATCTGCAACGCGAAGGCTTCGCGGGTGTAGGAGATCAGGTTACGGAGTCAGCGGAGGCGAGAGCACGGGATCTCCCGAAGCGGGTGGCGTCTCTCCGCTGTCGAGGAACTCGAAGCCCTCGACAACAGCCCCGAAGATCGGCTCATACAGGGACAGAAGCAGAACATGTCCGACGGCGAGCGTGATCATCCACACGCGTTCGTCATGAATGCAGCAGGCGAACATCTCCAACGCGGGAGCAACCGAAGCGCCCCCGAGCGAGGCCGCGTAGCCGGGCTCGCCTCCGAGCAGTATGTAACGTTCCGCAACCACGACATCGAAGCCGATGTCAGCGTAGATGGCAAGGACATGATCGGCGAGGATCGCCGGGTCGTGCTGCTCCGCCGAAGCCTCCCAGCCACCGATGGTCAGCACCGGAGTTCCGTAGGCGGTGGACGGGGCGCGAAAACTCATCTCTACGAGGGAGTTGTTCTCGGTGGGCGCTTCGGGCGCCCAAGCCGAGGGGTGGAGGAACGCGTAGTCGCCCGAGTCAGAGATGAAGCGGGCGAAGCTCATCGTTGCCGCCGCGGCGTCGTGTTCGGGGTAGGTGGTCACGCTGACCAAAGCGCGAAGCTCGAACGCCGCCGGTACGCGGTGAGGGGTGATCACAGCGATGAAATACGCGCCTGCAAGAGAATCCTGCGGGTCTCCACGTACGATGAGAATCTCCTCGGGGGCGCTGTCTGTTGCCGAGGCGAAGGAGAAATAGAACTGATCGGGATCCTCGGCAACGGGCGTCTCCATCCGCACAGCCAGATCGAGATCTACATCTGTCACCGCTGAGGGATGTAGCTGGATCCGTACTGAGGTTGCCTCCTCGGGGATCTGAAGCAGGTATTGCGTGGTGTGTAGTTGGCAGTCGCGGCAGTCTTCGGGGATGACCGTGTAATCCTCTACGACCAGCGGAAGTTCGGGTGGAACTTCTTCCTCAGCAAGGATCATCGGTGTGGGGAGGAGTTCGATGTGGGGAGTTTGAGCATCGGCTGCAGACCGAGGAAGAAGGACAAGAAGCGCCAGCAGAAGAAAGCTGATGTGGGGAGCAACACGGTGGTGAGCCATGACGATTCCTCCTGAATAGGAGTAAGAGTATAAGAAAAAGAGCAACGAAGCGAACCAAAAACAACAGAAGAATGCGGGGAAAAAACACAGGAAGCTGCTTATAGCAGGATAGCGCCGATAAATCTTGACAAAAGAGGATAAGTACCTATAATGATAGCGCGGCTGTGACAGCTGCAGTCCTGCAAAGGGCAAAGCCGTCGCAAGACGGTGGCGCAAAGCCACGGATCTACTGTACATCAGATCGCCGGGCTGCCAGGATCCAAAAGTCCGCGCCGACGGAAGGTTGGAGGAAACCGTTGGCAGCGTGGCTTGGTGGTACGAGGCAACAGTGGATCGACCGCATTCCTCGCATTGTCCTTCCGTTCTTCCGCCAAGCGATTCTAACTCCGAGAAGAGATGAGGTTGGAAAGGGCGCGCACGGTACATCTCTTGGGTTCCGTTGGCGCGGGAAAGCATCCGAGTTGTGGTCGGCGCGCCCTCCAGCTTCTTCGCTTTCGCATCATCCGGTTCCACAGAACACAGACCATCGTCGTCCTCGCGGTCCTTCAGCACAAGCTGCGGCTCATGCTGGCGGCACAAGCAAGAACCGGACGGCACGCCAGGGAGGTGAGATCGAAGAGGAGACCGTGACATAGGCGATGCGCAGAGCACAAGTAGGGGATCCGTTTGGATGGAGGGCATCCAAGAGAACCTAAGGAGGTCAGGAATGAAACGGATGCTTGTTTGCATGGCAGTGCTGGTGTTGGCGATCGGCTGGGCTGCATGGGCGGATGTGGACGTCGAGATCAGCGCCGAGACGACGGGAGCTACGGAGATCTACCAAGGGGCTGCCGGTGCGTTTGCCTCCGTAGAGGAGTACATCAACGGAGAAACGGCGTCGCTGTGGAAGTGGTTCCACATCAGTGGGGACCAGTTCACGGAACACAAAGAACTCAGCCTGGCAGGCGGATGCTTCTTCCAGCTTGCCGAAGTCGGTGGGCTGAACTGGCAACGGGCAACTCCTGGGCAGGAGGACTGGTACGTGGACGATCCGCGCGTCATTGATACGGCGTTCATCTTCGAGCGGATCTGTGGCACCAATCTGGACATCGAGAAGCACGTGAACAGTGACGGGGCGTATCACCTGGATGAGACGAAGCAGGTCACAGGTGAGGATCTCGACATCCACAAGTTCGTCGGTTGGTGGACGAACACAAGAGATCCCGAGCCAAGCAACCTTACCGAACTGGAACTGCATGCGGGACTTGTCGGGCCGGACGCAACGCTGAACGGAGATACCGTCAACCTCGAATTCTTCCTTTGGAACGAGTCCGAGAACGTTGCATTGGTCACACCGGACATGCTCGATCTCGAGGGATTGCTGCTCGATCCGTCCCTGTTCGGCGATCCGGGATGGAGCGATGGACGCATCGACTTCGCCGAGCTGCATGGATCGGTGGATGGGTACGGAGAATTCTGGGAGAACGTTGCTGTCAACCCCGATCTTCGTCTTCCGTAGAGGTGAATCAGACACGGTCGAAGGCAGGCACTAGGCCTGCCTTCGGCCAAGACCAACAGGGCAACAACACCTCGACGGGGAGGTTCGGATGGCTGACGCAAGAACCAAAGCTCGGCTGATCGTGGTTATCGCACTCGTCCTTGTTGTCTTTGCCGGACTCCCTGCAGCCATCGGACAAGGATTGTGCCCCAAGGGCGTAATCGTCCGCGGGCCGTTCGACACGTGGCTGTACTGCTTCCCGGATGATCACGATCTCATCGTCGTGAACTTCGGCGGGGAGGAAGCGACGTTCAGCATCTTCACCGACACCAGCGTGTTCCGAGACGACCTTGTGGTCGCGACAACGGGGCCGTTTGCCGGACATCAGATCACCGGTGTGGCATCCTTGGAGCGGGAGATTGTGTTCGATGCGCAGGCTGCGATGTCGAGCGTGACGGAGTTCTCCGAGGTGCTGGCATCGTTCCAGTTCAGCGGAACCGGCACGGTGTTCCAGCAGTTCAACTCCACGGAGGGGTTCGACGAGGAATTCGCCTACATCTGGATCGACCTGGAATACGCGGGTGCGATGTGGGTGCAGGTGATCGACGGGGTTCCAACCCTGATCGAACCGGTACCGCCTCGAAGAGCAGCGTTGCGTGTGAGTTCGGTGATGGAGCCGGCTGGCGCCGGTGGGGCTGCCGACGGAACCCGTGTGGCGTTTGTCACGCTCGTGAACGCGGGAAACACGGCAATTGCCGGCCCTCTTGAGGTGACGATCGGCTTGTCGTACGCGCAGGATTGGGTCCCCGAAATGGTCACGCGCTACTGGACGGGCGTTCTCGGGCAAGGGGCGCTGCAGCCGGGTGAGTCCATCACCGTGGAGGTTGAGATCCCGCCGGTGCCGATGAGTGCGATCGAGTGGTTCGAGAAGCATCGAACGTTGTACCCCGATTACGTTGATCCCGATCCAGGTCAGGACTACATAGGAATCGTCCTCGAGCTGGGAGAGCAGCGGGCGTACGCAGCGGTGCCGTTCGATATGGGAACGCAGACGTTTTCGATGCGAAAGGGTGGGAAGTAGGCAGGAACAATGCGCGATGCGGCGGTTGCCGCACCGCGCTCCCGGCAGAAGAGGAATCGCGAGGTCCGGAAGGTCGGACCTCGCCTTTTCCTGTAGGTGCGGGCGGGGGCGCACACCGGTCTGACGGTTCTCGCTGAGCTTGTCGTAGGAACAGCACGCTGGAGTGCGACCCGAGAGAGAAGAGTGAACTAGCGGCCGGCCCCTGTGTTGTGGCAGCGGGTCACAGCGTGTGCAAGGGCGTCGGCAAAGCCGGCGGAGTTGTCGTGCATCATATTGTGACCGGCTGCGGGGATGATATCCACCGTGAGCCCGTGCCGAGGCAGCGACTGCTCGTCAGGATTCGGCAGGGACTTCTCGCCGAACAGATACGTTCTTGGAACCTGTAGCGTGACGAAGCGCTCTCTCATCGTCGGTGTGGTGCCCTCCTTCAGCGATACGGCACTACGATGCAGCGCGAGCGGATCGGCCGCTCGGACGGAAGCCGCGTAGTCCGAGAAATGAGGGCGGCCGTCAAGGATGCGTAGGAACTCGGCATACCCCCGGCTGAGGAACTCCGTTTCGGTCTGCGCGGCGATCGGGCGACTGACGATGCCGCCGCCGGCGTCGAGGTTGCCTTCGGCAATGACCAGTCCAGCGAACGGAGATGAGGTGGTGGCGGCTGCCGTGATTGCAACGGCTCCTCCCATGCTGTGGCCGATCAGGACACACGAGCGATGCGGGATCGCAAGGTGCTTGAGCAGAGACACAACGGTTCGCGCGTGAGCGTCAAGCGAGTACGAGAAGCCGTGTGGTCGCTGGCTGAATCCGAAACCGAAGAAATCCACCAGGATGCTTCGGTATCGGCGAAGTGCCGGAAACGCTGCGATCTCGGGAAAATCAGCACTCGACGATGCTCCGAGACCGTGAAGGAACAGGCAAACCGGATCCTCGCCGGGAAAATCGTGGTAGGCCAGGTAGGCACCCGGCGGATCGATCCGATACGTGTGCATCGCACCTCCGATTGCCTGGACTTATACGAGACTGTAAGATGATTTGCAACGGAAGTTGCCCGATCCAAAGCGTGTATAGACAGTGGGTTGGACGTGTTCGTGGTGTGCAGAAGGGGGGACGATGAGAAGATCGAGAACTGCAATCCTGATGATCGTATGCGGTGCGGCGATCCTTGCCTTGGGAGGCTGCTTCCTGTGCCGAAACCTGAGCCCGTTGGCGGAGTTCACGGTGGAGCACGGGGCCGGCACGTCGGTGGATTTCGATGGGGCCGGGTCCTCGGATCCGGATGGGACAATCCTCTCGTATGCCTGGCTGTTTGGAGACGGACAAACGGGATCCGGGATCGCTGTCAGCCACGTCTATCCGATCCAGAGCAACTCAAGGACGTACACGGTCGCGCTAACGGTGGTCGACAACGATGGTGCCTCGGGCACGGCCGCGAAAGACGTGACGATCGACGGCACTCCGTAACGACGTACGAGCGGTCGGTTTGTGCCTACGGTCCGAAGACCGGCGGTTGACCGGTGCATTCGAGCACCGAGCGCCATAGATCGCCTTCTGGATCGATGACCTTGCGCTTGGCAATGGCTTCTCGAATCGGAACATGCGTAAACGTGGCGTGCCACAGTCCCACCAGCATCCCCGTCCGGCCGCTCATCCCGGCGTGCATGGCGCTGCGGGCGAGGTTGGATGCGAACAGAGAATCGTTCGGATTGGCCGGCGCGCTGCGGATGAGGTAGCTGGGATCGATGTACTTCAAGCTGTGTGGTACACCTCGTTTTCGTAGCGATCGATCGATCGCATCACGGAGGAATAAACCAATATCGGCGAGCTTGACATTCCCGGATGCATCCCGATCTACCGACGTCGTATTGGTCCGAAGGAGATCTTGGCCCGCCCCTTCGGCGACGACGATCACGGCATGATCGCTTCGATCGAGGCGTGCCTCCAGCCACTCGAGGATGCCGTTTGCGCCGTCGAGTGTGAATGGAATCTCCGGGATCAGCACGAGGTTCACATCGGGCTCGGCGAGCGCTGCGCTTGCCGCGATGTAGCCGGAGTGGCGTCCCATCAGGCGGACCAATCCGATACCGTTCTCGGCGGCCTTTGCTTCGGTGTGCGCGGAGCGGATCGCCTGGATCGCGATGGAAACGGCGGTCTCGAATCCGAAGGTCCGTTCGACAAGGAGAACGTCGTTGTCGATCGTCTTGGGGATGCCGATCACCGCGATCTTCAGGTTTCGACGTGTGATCTCCTCGTAGATCGCCTGCGCGCCTCGCAAGGTTCCGTCGCCCCCGATGACGAAGAACAAGCAGATGCCCATCCTCTCGAGGGTGTCCACCATGGCTTCGACATCTTGCGGACCTCGCGAGGTTCCGAGAATCGAGCCACCGTCGTGATGGATGTCGTCGACCAGCTCGGGATCCAGCTCAAGAACCGGATAGCCATGGCTGGGTTCGAGCCCCGCGAAGCCGTAGCGGAAACCGGTAATTCGTTGGGCGTTGTACCTCTCGGTCAGCTCGATCACCAACGTTCGGATCACGGTATTGATCCCCGGGCATAGCCCACCGCATGTCACGATGCCCACGTGCAATTTGCTTGGGTCGAAGTAGATTCTTTCCCTCGGGCCGGCCTTCTCGAAGGTGAGCGGCGACGCGCCGTGTGGGTCATCAGAGGAGCAACCGGCATCAAGGGAGATATCGTAGAGGATTCGGGCTGAATCCTTCACGTAGTTGGCAACCAAGTCACCGCTCTGGGTGGAGAGCCGCAGGGGAGAAGCGATCTTCGCTTGTCCAAGCCGCTGTATTGTCAGATCCAGATCCATACTTCCTCCTGTGCGATCGCAAGCACTGTACCGCCGGGGCGGGGGGTCCGTCCAGTGCTTAGGCTGGAGAGCGTGAGCGGCACATCGCTTGAGAAAGGGATGTGGGCAAGCGGTGCCGCAGAGAGGGGGTATGAGTGGATTGTCTCCATTTTGTGGGCGGGAAGACGATTGGGACTGGGTGTGTCCGGATCCTCCTGCGTTACGCGTTGATCGGTGGGGAGCCAAGCAGGACGGAGTCTCCCGGACGGGAGATCGCGAACGGATTTCAGCGTCGGTTTGCACAACGAAACGGCGGTGGGTCACGGCATGGGAACGGTAGTGCACTTGGAACGGACGTGGGCCTTGGGTGTATGTTGAATCGAAGGAGGCGTGACATGAGAGTTGAATTGCGATCCATGAAGAGTATCACGTTAATTGTGCTTGCGATCCTTGCCGTTGGAGTGGTGGCTTCCGGAGCCGCGGGGCAAACCCTGGACGTCGATGCGATGGCGGTGTATGCGCAGGGAAGAGCTGTGATCCAGGAGACGCGCACGTTGACCCTGCAGCCCGGTTTCAACGAGGTCGAGCTTGTGATCCCCGATGGCCTGATCGTGCCGTCCCTGTTGCTGCAAAGCGAAGCCGACATCCTATGGACTCGATTCCATCCGGCGCGAAGGCTCGATCTGCTCACGGAAGCGGTAGGACTCACGGTGGAGGTCATCGATCGAACCGGTGCGATGTATCGTGGCGAGCTTGTGGCTCAATCGGATGGGATTCTTCTTCGGCAGGAAAGCGGAGGGATGATTCTGGTTGCCGATCCGGTCACTTTGCGGCTATCGGACGGAGCAGCGGTTGCCCTGAACGAAAATGCGGAACTCATCGTGGGCGTGTCGAGTGTTGCCGGGGGAGAAGTCTCTCTCGACATGCTCTACATCGTTTCGGGAATCTCCTGGGAGGCAAGCTACGCCGTGTTCGTGTCAGAGGAGTCGGAACTAGGATCCCTTCAAACGAAAGTCGCGGTCACGAATGGAGCCGGCGGCATCTTCTCAACACCGGCGTTGTCCTTGATCGCGGGGGATGTATACGTCGAGCAACCGGCCATGTATGAAGACATGGTACGGGTGTCCGCATTGGCGTTTGAGGCTAACGCACCGGCGGGGTTCGCTGCTGAAGGAGTGAGCGAATACTACCGCTACACATTGCCGTTCCCTGTCACGCTGGAGAGTGATGGGATGCTGGCGTTGTCGTACGCTCGTTCCGAGACCGTGAGGCTGATCGAGGAGTTTGTCTATGACACGATGGTTTCCGGAGATGTACAGATTCAGTACTCGTTCGAAAACGATGTGCTCAGCGGACTGGATATTCCTCTGCCGGCGGGAACGGTGAGGGTATACCAGATCGACGAGATTGGTCCGGTCCTACTCGGCGAAGACTCCATCCCCCACACGGCGGCTGGCGACACCGTCGAACTGCAGGTCGGATCGGCGTTCGATCTCGAAGCGAGCCGGACGCTGCTCGAGCGAACCTGGATCTCCGATGACCGGTATCAAGAGCAGGTTGAGATCGTCTTGGAGAATGCGAAGAGCGAGTCCGTGACCGTATCGGTCTCCGAGCACCCATCAGGCTATACGTGGAATATCCTCGGCGCCACGCTCCCGTATGAATCGGTGGACGCAAACACCGTTCGATTCGATGTGTCCGTTCCACCCGAAGGGGAGGCGATCGTTCGCTACACGGTCGAGTACGCCTACTAGGCGAACAGCGGCGGACGTTCACGCCGTTGGGTGAACCAGATTAGCGCCCACGGGCTGAGAAGCGGCGTGGGCGCTTTCCTTCGCGAGGCTGAAGGAGCAGGAGCCGGCGCGTTGGCGCGCGGCGGAGGTTGAAAAGCGTCGGTGTCAGTGGGTACGTTGAGAATCGTTATGATCGGCGCGGTGCAGGTTTGTGCCAGGCAGCGGCGGGCACGGAAAGGGAGGGCTGGAAGATGATACGAGGGATTCTTGGGGTCGCGGGCTTGGCGATTGCGCTTGCCGGGGGCATCGTGCTTCTCAGCGGCGGGGCTTTGTTTGTCGCTGATTCCGTTCTTACTGATGCAGACGGTTTTTACGCGATTCCACCTGCGTATGTCGGCTTTGACACCTATGCGATCACCGGGAGTGTCGAGGGAGTCTCGGAAGAGCTTCCTTGGTTTCTTGAGCGGCAGGAACTGGCATCGCTGCGCATTTCCACCGAACCGCACGGCGAGGAAACGGAGACGTTCATCGGCATTGCTGCGCCGGTCGCGGTCGATGCCTACTTGGCAGGTGTGCTGCACCACGAGGTGAGATCCCTGACGGATGACCCCGAGCAACTCGATGTGGTTGTCCACGAGGGTGAGGCGCAACCTGAGCTGCCGGTGGATCAGTCGTTTTGGTTCTCCAGCACGGTGGAGCACGGCGAACCGTTGATCTGGGCGGTGGGGGAAGACGATGTCGGATTCGTCGTGATGAACAGCGACGGAAGCCGCGGTATCGAAGCCGTCGTGTCGATCGGGGTGCAGATTCCGCTGCTGGAAACCACCGGAGTTGCTCTGTTGGTCGGTGGTGGCGTGACGGCGCTAATCGGGGCGCTGGTGTTCGCGGCCGCCTTCTGATGTAGACGGAAGACGGCCACATGCACCGCTGCCGGTTACTTGAGCCCCATCTTCTTGGTGGCGACCGGTTCAGGCAGCATGAATCCGATCGATTGCTCGGCGGTAATACCCCGTTCAGCGGCAAGGGTCAGCATAAGCGCATGGCCGATTGCGAGATGTGCGGCCTGGATCTTGCTCGAGGAAGGGCCTTCCGGCTTCGCCTCGCTCTTGATGACGATATCGGCGGCGTGGCCGAGAGGGGTGTCGGGGTTCTCGGTCAACGCGATGGGGATCGCGCCGGCGCCCCGAGCACGGCGTAGCGAATCGTACACGAAGCCGGTGCCTCCGCTTGCGGAGATCCCAAGAACGACATCGCCGGGCTGAACGGCGAGTGAGATGTAGCGGGCGAGGGCACCCTCGTCTTCCGCGGTCCCTTTGGAGAAGCTGACGGGCTGTGCGTTGGCCAGATTGTTGGTGAACGCGATCACGGGCAACCCCGTTTCCAATCCCTGGCCGGCAATCTCCATCGCGACAAGGGCACTGGCGCCCGCTCCGACCACAACCATCTTCCCCCCGCAACGAACGGCTTCCTGAACGGCGACTGCTGCGGACTCAAGGCCATCGATGGAAGATTCGAGACAGGCAAGGATCGCTTCGGCGTCCTGACGGAGAACACGCTCAAACCGTTCGCGTGGTGTGGAGCAATCGGCGAGATCGATGCTGACCATGAGCGGCTTGTGGATGTCGATGATCTGGCCGACCGTGTCGATCAACGTCAGGTCACCGAAGTGGTGCTCGGAGAACGCAAGCGTCGTACCGGGCAGGTCGCCGGTGGCAAGATTTGAATCGGTCAATCGAGCGATTAGGCTGCTCTTTCCGCTGTTGAAGACACCGAGAACGGCGATGCGATCTCCGGGTTCGAAATGTTCGCCGATTGCCTGGCGGACAGCGGTCATACCTTGACCGGTGACCATCGACGTCGTAATCACGTTGCCGGGCATGGCTTTCTTGACGCGATCAAGATGCTCTTCGGGGGCCACATCCGCTTTGTTGCCGACGATGATCGTCGGCAATCCATAGACGGTGGTTGCATCGAGAAACGCCGCCATCGTGCGCAATTGCGGGTCAACGAGATTGACGACGAGGATGGCTCCCGTGGGCCGAAATTGGTCAAACGGGGTGGATACCTTCTTCAAGACGCGGTTCAAGGACATGCGGTCTCCTCTCGGCCGGGTGGGCCAAGGCTTCATCAGGTCGGTCCGGCTCCCGGATGGATTCCGGGATGACGTTGACATCTCCGACAAGATTCGGGACGAGTTGCACTGCCGAAACCCTTGTGACGGTGGTCACCCACCGCTTTTCGCGTCGTTCGGCTTTGATTTCGTTGGAAGGAAGAAGGGCCGTGCCAGCCCTGAAGGCATCCGCTGATCCGTCGATTTTCCCCGCGTACGGGTTAGCCCTGACTTGCGCCTGGGAACCTTCACCTCGTCAACTGGAAGCCGCTCCAGTCCTTGCGCTACTTCCTTCAGTTGCTGTGTTGCCTCGCTTCATCACCTCCTTCGCGCAAAACATGCTACGGCATGGTCCAAAGAGTGTCAAAACGGCGATGTGCTCAAAGGAGATACTGGCCGGCGAGCATCAGCGCTGCAAGCGTCGCGAAGGCGACACCCGCAATGCGCGCGAGAAGCCGCTCGTTGCAGCGGTTGGCAAAGGCGGCCGCGGAAATGGCTCCGACGATCCCGCCTCCAGCGGCCACGGAAGCAACGGCCCATGGGAGTTCTCCGTGAATGGCATGTCCCGCTGCTCCCGATGCGGCGGTCAGCGCCATGACAAGGACGGATGTTCCGATCGCCTCATGCGGAGAGAACCCCATGGCATAGACGAGCAGGAGCAAGATGGAGATCCCGCCTCCTGCGCCGTACGCGCCGCAGATCAATCCGACGATGAGCCCGCCGAGGATGGCGGCCAAGTTGTGCTGCGCGGGCGGAGACAACCGGAGCCATCGCAGGTGGGTTCCCGGAGGTGACTTCGGGGGGTGGAGGCTCTCGGGGCGGAAGATGAAACGGAGCCCGGTTGCGAGAATGACGGCGGCGGTAATCACACCGAGGTGAGCGTCGGGGAGATAGGTTGACGCCCAGCTTCCGAGTTGGGCGCCGGCGACGGCGGTCGCCGAGATGAGCAGAGCGGAGCGGAGGTGGAGACGACCATGGCGGTGATAGATCCAAGCGGCGACGAGCGAGGCGAAGACATCGGTCAAGAGGCTTGCCCCGATCGCCGCATATGCGGGCAACGCTGTGAACGTCACCAAAATCGGAACCGCGATCGTGACCGCACTTGCTCCGATCAGGCCGGTCACGATCCCGGCACCGCAGCCGGCGATCAATGCAACCACGACAGTTGTTGTTGGCAAGAAACCCTCTCAACTTGTGTGAATGAAGTCGATACTCACGTTGTATCGTACCCGATTCCCAGTGCATGCGAAAAGGAGGCTCCAAGACACTGTCCAGGAACCTCCCGTTTTCAGATCTCGCTGCGGTTGCGCTAGAAGCCGTAGACCGACAGGTCGAAATCGGCAAGACGGTTGGCGGAGAACGTCTCGATCGTCAACTCGGCTTCGGGGCGTCTCAAACCAAACAGAGCGATGGTCGACCGGTCGCCCGTGAGGTGATCCAGGCCGACGATCTCATGTTGGACGATCTGACCCTCGAAACGGCCAAGCGCGGTCACATCCAGCTCGGACTCCAACGCGCCCGACTCGTCATAGCCTTCGAGACGAAGCATGAGGAACTCCTCGCGATCGACCCACAAGACGGCATGTTCGTAGTCTGTGTGCGTGCCCTGCTTCGGAGTCAGCTCAAGGATCCAGACGTCGCGAGTCTCCTCGGCGACGATGTACGTGTCCTCGCGGAGAATCCGCGCATCGTAGTCGTCCCGCATCTTCTTGGCTCCGGCGATATCTCCGTAGGATACGGTGCTGCCGGCGAAACTCCCCTGTTGATCGTCGTCGGACACGAGTTTCTTTGTCAGTCCCAGCGCGGGGAGGAACAGCCATAGGCTGCTGTCGGTGGTGACATCTTCCGGGGTGTGAAGCAGGAAGATCGATCCTTCGTCATCACCGCCGCGGAAGTACATCAACACGAGGGCCGTCTCGTCGCGGTCTTCCGGCTGTTCCGGATCGACCAGAGTGCGGGCGAGCACAGCCAGGTGGTAGCTGGATTCGAAACCTCCCGCGTACGTATTTTCGACCTGAACGGACATCAACAGACCATCTCCGGCTCGATCCGTTCCGAAGGAATCCTCCATTTGGCCGAGGATCTCGTTGCCTGTGATCGCTGAGACGGCAAACGTAAATAAGACGATCACGGATACGGCAACAGCCAGAGCGCACAGAGGGGATTTCCTATCCATGAAGATTCTCCTTTTGATCTTTGGGTTTCGTTTTCGTCCCCCGGGGGCGGTGGACAGGGTCGCGCAATCCGGCCCAAGCGGGTTTCGTCAAGAAGCGTGGCTGGGCCGCCTGCAAGACGACCGGGATCAGCGTCAGAGCGGTTCCGGCGCTGACGGCCATCGCCAAGGCGAGCAGGCCGCCGAGGCTGCGGAACGCGAGAAACTTGGAGGCGAGAAGCACTAGAAAGCCCGCGAGCACCGCGGTTGCGTTGAATACGATGGCCTGACCCGCGGTTCCGGCGGTAGCCACCGCGGCGGCTGTTGCGTCGTTCGTACGACGGTACTCACGTCGGTAGCGCGACAAGAAGTGAATCGCATAATCGATGCCGACCCCGATGGTGACGCTGGAGATCATCGATGTTGCGATGTTCAACGACGTGCGGGTGATGGCCATCACCGCAAACGACGCAAGGATTGTCAGCGCAAGAGGAATCGCGGCAATCAAACCGGCGATGATCGAGCCCATGAGGCACGTGACGATCGCGGCGGCGACGCCGACGGCGGTGAGCAGGCTCACGACCTGGCTGGAGATAAGTTGGCCGCCCATCGAGTCATAGAACTGGGTCGGGCCGACCAGCGAAACGTTGATGCCGTCGGGAAGGTAGGTCTCGATGTAGCTGCGTGTCGCGCGAACAAGCGATCGGCGATCGGAGCCGTTCATGTGCGGGAGAAACCCAACGATCTCCCCGGCGGAATAGTCGCGTAGCGCATACGATCCGAGATCTCCTCCCTGGAACGAGAACAACAACAGAAGTTGCGAAATCTCAGCCCGAGTGGGGGGGATCACGTTGTACGCCGGATCATCGTCGTGGAAACGCAGATTGAGTTCGCGCACGAGGTGCGTCAGTGACGTGGTTTTCCTCACTCCTTGTTCCGCGAGGTATTCCTCCAGATCGATCATGGCGAGCAGCGTGTCGGGTTCCTTGAGGGCACCGGATGAGGGTCCACGTACATCCAACACGATGTATTCACTGCCGGCGAAGAACTCATCGATCGCTGACATACCGATCGTTGAGGAATGAGCGTCGCCGAGAAAGGCTGTCATGGAGGAGTCGATTGTCAGCATGGGGACGGCGAGCGCGAGTGCTCCGATGACAAGGGTCGTAGTGACCAGGAACCTTACCGGATGAGCAATCGCGAGCCGGACGACGGCCTGAAGCGCTCGCGGGAGGCGTCTTGGAGTTCGGAGTTGACGGGTCCGCGTCTTGGATGGGGGGAGGACGGCAAGGACGGCAGGAATCATGATCAGGGAAAGCAGCATGGCGATGGCAATGCCGGCGGCCGCCCACACCCCGGCTTGAGCCAGAGCGGGAAGATAGGCGGTGAGAAGGGACAGGAAGCCGCCCACGGTCGTGAGTCCGGTCATGACGACGGCGGCTGCGATGTCGGTCATGGAAGCGATGAGTGCGTCTCGCTTGGGTGCGCCTCCGGCGATCTCTTCGTTGAATCTGTTGAGAACATGAATCCCGTACGCGATACCGATGGCAAGGAGGAGCACAGGCAGCACGAAGGAGATCACGGTTGCCGGCTGCCTGGTGATCGACATCAGTCCGAACAACCAGATGATGGCGACGGCGACGACCAACAGGGGGATCCAAACCCCTCTGAGCTTGCCGAAGCTTGCGAACAGGACCGTCGCCATGACGGCGAGGATGATCGGGATCATGATCTTGAGGTCAGCGGTGATCGATTCGGTCAAGGTGAGCTGTCGGTAGGGTTCTCCACTGATAAAGAACTGCTCAGGGGCTGTGCCGAGTTCGTCCACGGCAGTTCGGATCTCGGTGGACACCGCTGCTTGGTCGACTCCGGTCTCCAGTTGAAGAACGATGGCAGCAGCGTCTTCGTTCTCGGACACAAGGAAGCCGACCATCGACTCGATCTCCATGACACGTCTGCGGTACGCCTCGAGTTCCTCCGGTGTGACCGGAGCCTGCGCATCTACGGCTGCCGGACCGATCTCGAGTGCGGTGTCGGTGCTGACGATGACATCCTGTCCCAGGGGGCCTCGGACGTCGTCGATGCCCGGAATCGCTGTGAAACGGGCCTCGAGAGCCTCGATCTTGGCGAGCGTCGTTGTGTTGAAGATGCCGTCCGGATGGACGATGGCGATCATGACCAGATTCTGGGAACCGTAGCGGTCTTCGGCCTCGTTCAGGAGGCGATAGGCGGCATCGTTCTGGTCGACGTAGGTTCGGAAATCAACGTTGATCCGAAGCGTGCTCACGGGAACAGCAAGGGCGACTGTGATTGCTGCGACGGCTCCGATGACCCACCAGGGATGATCAACGATCCATGTGAAGAAACGCCTCACTCCAACCACCCCTGTGCGGCGTATCCGGTTGCGAGCATCGCCGGCCAGAGATCCTGCATCGGATTGGCGGCGGTGGCGATGCCGTCAAACACAGCATCGATCAGCAGGCCGAGAAGTTTCACCCCTTCCCACTCAGGCGTAGGGGGCGAAGAAGACAGGGTCGTCAGAAGCCAGATCTGGTGGATGCTTGTGTCGTCGATCCCCCGAGGGATGATGATGATCACGTGGAAGGGGGCTTGTTCGGCGATGGGGTGACCGCCCAGGGGATCCTCGTAGCTGGAGCCAACATCAGCCAGCCGAACCGTCAGTTCCAGCGGTGCACCCTCGAACTCACGAATCGTCTTGGCCAGCGCGGCCACACGCATCGTCGAAGCGAAGGTCTTGGTCTCGTCAATCAGCAGCAGCCTTGCCGGGCCTATCTCGCTTTGGGCAACGGCCGAGACGAGACCTGCCATGAGTAGCAAGACAAGGAATACTGATGTACACGTTTTCTTCTTCATTACGGGGACTCCTCTCTTCGAACTCCGGCCCACGCGAAGCAGGCAACCTCTTCGACAAGCCTCGAGAACGACCGTTCCAATCCGTCTTCCGGGTACAGGACCAGGTATTGCGGGATGGAGAGGATGATCGAATAGAGGATGTTGGCGCCGATGCGAGGACGGATCGGTCGAACCTGCCCGAGGCGGATTCCTTCTTCCAACAATCCGCTCAGACGGTCGAGTACGTGACGGTGGTAGGTTTGGATCTTCCCGCCGCCGGCAGTATTCGCGGCGAGAGGTCGGCGAGCGAGAAGCTGAAGGATCCTCGGATTGGCAATCGCGTTTCTGACCTGTTGTTGCACGAGGCTGTCGATGATCTGCTCGGCTGTCATGTGCTCTCGCTGGAAACGATCGATGAGATCGAGCAACGAATCGAAGTACGTCTGGAAGATCGACAGGAGGATGTCCTCCTTGTTGCGGAAGTATAAGTAGATCGTGCCTTTGGCAACATCGGCCTGCTCGGCGATGTCCTGCACGCGAGACGAATGGAACCCCGTTTCGGCGAACACAGCGGTTGCGGCTTCCAGGATGCGGTGGCGCTTGTCAGAGGTTGGTTCGGTGCTCATGAATGTTTGTACCTCCTCTGTGACTGACCATACAGTCAATGTCTCGATGCTCTCATCTAGACGTATCTATAGCAATGACTGACCAATCAGTCATAACATTTCCCGTGGCCGACTGTCAAGTTGAAGAAGCAGAAAGTGCCGCCAGCTTGCGGCTCATAGGGGTGTGCAATACCCTGTGCCGCATCGATCGTCGTGTGGCAACCTGAGTCGAACACGTCATTAGCGCACATCGCCCGAGGGGGGCGGAATGAACAAACGGCAGCGGAAGCAGGCAGGGTTCTCGGTTGGGTACGTTGTGGTCGCACTTCTTGTGATCTGGGTGTTTCAGTCGTTGGTGGTGCAGCCATTCCTGGTGAATCGGATGGAGGTTCCCTACAGCACGTTCCTCGAGGACCTGGACGCCGGTTGGGTCACGGAGGTCTCGGTCGAAGAAGACAGGATCTTCTTTGTGTCCGTGGAACCCGAAGATGGTGTACCCGCTGAGAACGTCTACAACGTGGTCGCTGTGGATGATCCCGAGTTGATTGCCCGGCTGGAGGCGGCCGGGGTCACCTTCTCCGGCGATACGTCGGGCACTGGGGTTCTCGGCACGTTGTTGGGATGGATCTTGCCGCTCCTGCCGCTTGTACTGATTTGGTACTTCCTGTTCAGGAGGATGAATCAAGGTGGGCAAGGCGTGATGTCGATCGGCAAAAGCGGGGCCAAAGAGATCGCGGGCGAAATGACCGGTGTTCGATTTGATGATGTTGGCGGGGTGGATGAGGTGGAAGTGGAGTTGAAGGAGATCATCGATTTCCTCCGGGCTCCCGAGCGATATACGCAGCTTGGCGCCAAGCTGCCCAAGGGTGTGTTGCTTGTTGGGCCTCCAGGAACAGGCAAGACGCTCCTTGCCAAGGCGACAGCCGGTGAGGCTGACGTTCCGTTCTTCTCGATGAGTGGTTCGGACTTCGTCGAGATGTTCGTGGGAGTCGGTGCGGCAAGGGTGCGGGACCTGTTCGAGCAAGCGAAGAAGCGAGCCCCATGCATCGTGTTTATTGATGAGATCGACGCCATCGGGGGAAGCCGCAGCTCAGTGGGTGGCGGGATGGGCCGCAACGATGAACGTGAGCAGACTCTCAATCAGCTGCTTGCGGAGATGGACGGCTTCGAATCGAACCGAGGTGTCATGCTGATGGCGGCGACCAACCGGCCGGAGACGCTTGATGCTGCTCTATTAAGGCCAGGGCGGTTCGATCGGCAGATTCAAGTGGTGCTGCCTACGGAGGAAGGCCGGCTGCAGATTCTGAAAGTGCACACCAAGAGAGTCAAGCTGGCTGGCGACACAAACCTCGAACGGATCGCACAGATCACACCGGGTTTCTCCGGAGCGGATCTGGCGAACATCGTCAACGAAGCCGCATTGCTTGCTGTGCGGGAGGGCAGCGATGCTGTTCGGATGCGGGACGTCGATCTTGCCATCGAACGGATCGTCGCCGGACTGCAACGCAAGGTTCCGTTGACGCCCCAGATCAAGAAGAAGGTGGCGTATCACGAAGTGGGGCACGCGCTTGTAGGAGCGTTGCTTCCGAACATGGATCCGGTCCACAAGGTGAGCATCATCCCGACGGCGAAGGGGGCGCTCGGATATACGATTCAGCGTCCGGAAGAGGATCGATACCTGCTGGGAAAGGCGGAACTCGAAGGCCGTCTCGCGGTGATGCTTGGCGGCCGTGCTGCAGAACTTATCGTGTTTGACGAGCCGACAACCGGAGCCTCCAACGATCTTGAGCGGGCCACGGAACTGGCTCGGCGGATGGTGACGGAGTTTGGGATGACCGACCGCCTTGGCCCGGTTCGATACGCTTCTCCAACGGGGGCGGAGTATCTCGGAGGGTACAGCGGTACCCGCGGGGACATCAGCCCCGAGGTGTCTTCGCAGGTCGACGCCGAAATCCGCCGACTGATCGAGGGGGCTCAGGAATGTGCGATGGATGTCCTTACGAATCACCGGGAGGAGCTTGACAAGATTGCCGCGATCCTCTGCAAGCGGGAGACGATCACAGGCGACGAGATTTACGATCTCCTTGGCAAGGAAGATCAGGCAAGCGTGTAAAGGCGACAACGCGCCAGGGCATCTTGCACAAGGGACCGACCGGACTTGGCCCCTCCGGTAGTTTGCGGATTTCCGCCCCCTATTCGCGGAAGCTAAACGGGCTGCCCTCGAAACTGGCTCTGGTAGAGGCGGTCATAGGCGCCGTGCGCCTGCAGGAGTTCTTCGTGAGATCCACGCTCGACGATGCGGCCGTCCTCGATGACCACCACCTGATCTGCGTTGCGGATCGTCGAGAGACGGTGGGCGATCACAAAGCTTGTCCGACCGACCATCAGTTGCTGTAGGGCTTGCTGAATCTGCACTTCCGTCCGCGTGTCCACACTACTTGTTGCTTCATCGAGCACAAGGATCCGCGGATCGGCAAGGATTGCGCGGGCGATTGCCAGCAGTTGGCGCTGGCCTTCCGAGAGATTGGCGCCCCGCTCCGAGAGGACCGTATCGTATCCTTCGGGAAGATGGCGGATGAAGCGGTCGGCATTGGCCAACTGGGCTGCTTTGATGATCTGTTCATCGGTGGCATCGAAGCTGCCGTAGCGAATGTTCTCCCGTACGCTTTCGGCAAACAGGAACGTCTGCTGAAGAACGACCCCGAGCTGGCGGCGAAGCGAGGCCTTGGTCACGTCGCGAATGTCGGTTCCGTCTAGGCGAACGGCTCCCTCTTCGATCTCGTAGAAGCGGGAGAGAAGATTGACGATTGTCGTTTTGCCGGCACCGGTGGGGCCGACGAGGGCGATCGTTTGCCCCGGCTCGGCGTGAAGTGAAACATCCTTCAGAACTGGGACACCGGGGACGTATTCGAAGTTGACGTGGTCGAACGTGACGTCGCCGCGGATCTCCTCCAGATCGGTCGCATCCTCAGAGTCGACGAGATCGGGTAGCTCATCAAGGATGCCGAAGATCCTCTCCGCACCTGCCAGGGCCTGCTGAACCTGGTTGTAGAGTTCTCCCAGCTGACGCAGCGGCTCGGCGAAGCGGCGGGAGTAGGTGATGAAGGTGGCGATGAGCCCGATCGAGACCACCCCGCGGATTGCCAACCAACCTCCCAAGCCGGCGACCACGGCGACATTCGCGTTGGAGAGAACGCCCATCATCGGCATGACGAGCAGGGCGTAGGTCATCGCGTGGGTCCCGACTTCTCGGACCGTAGCGTTGGCCTTGTCGAACCTGGAGAGAACACGGTCCTCTTGGCCGAACGCCATGACCACGCGCTGTCCGCTGAACGTCTCCTCGAGCGATCCGTTGAGCACACCAAGATCTTTCTGGTAGTCGCGAAAAGCGCCGCGGGTCCGCTTCCCGATCACGGCCACCAACCCCACCATCAGCGGGAGGAAGAGCATCGAGGCGAGGGCCAGCCACGGATTGAGCAGGAACATGACGATGAGGATGCCGAACAGCGTTAGCAGCCCGGAGAACAACTGGGTGACGTTCTGGCTAAGGACGCGGCTGATCGCGTCCATGTCGTTTGTCAGGCGGCTCATCAGCTCGCCTGATGAACGGCCGTCGTGGAACCTCAAGCTCAACAGTTGCAGATGGTCGAAGAGATCGCCGCGCAGCCGGCGCATCGCCTTCTGGGCGAGGGTCGCGATCATCACGCCCTGGCTCGCCTGTGCTCCCCAGGAGATCACGTAAGAGCCGAGCATCCAACCGATGATGACCAGCAGCTGTGACACGGTTGCCCGGGCCACGATGAGATCAATTGCGCGCCCCATCAGATACGGGCCCAACAGGGCCATCGCCGTGGCGGAGGCGGCAAGGAAGAAGACCAAAATGAAGCGAATCCGATACGGTCGAAGATAGGCAAGGAGACGCGTCAGCGTGCCGCGGGCATTCTTCGCCTTATCGACGGCCATTCCATGTCCTCGCCCCGGACGCATCATGTTGTGCGGACGAGATGATCGGGAGCCTGCGGATGAAGGCTGGGCACTCATGCCGAAACACCTCCGTTGCTTGTGGAATCCGTGCTCCCATCTCCCAACTGTGAGTTGTAGATCTCGCGGTAGATCCGGCTGGTCTTGAGGAGGCCGGCATGGGTTCCGATCGAATCGATCCGGCCTCGATCGAGGACCAAGATCTTGTCGGCAAGCAAAACCGTGGAGATTCGCTGAGCGACAACAAACCGTGTGGTGGTGTCGGCCGATTCGGAGATCAAGCGGTCGAGCGCATCCTGAAGGCGAACCTCGGTTTCGATATCCACCGCGCTGGTCGAATCGTCGAGGATCAGGATCTTCGGGCGCACGAGAAGAGAGCGCGCAATGGCGATCCTTTGACGTTGGCCTCCCGAGAGGGTGACGCCGCGTTGCCCTACGGCCGTTTCATATCCGTTGGGCAGATCCTCAATGAACTCGCTTGCCTGGGCCGCCGTGGCCGCTTCGCGGATCTCCTCCAAGCCGGCGTCCGGCCGCCCGTAGGCAATATTCTCGGCGATCGTTCCACTGAATAAGACGGCCTCTTGGAGGGCGATCCCGATGTTCTGTCGCAGCGAACGCAGGTCGAGATCCCGTAGATCATTGCCATCGAGGGTGATCCGCCCACCGGTGACATCGTAGAACCGGGGAATGAGATGAATCAACGTCGATTTTCCCGATCCGGTGGCGCCAAGGATGGCCACGGTCTCGCCGGGCTCGGCCACGAAACTGACTTTACACAACACATCGTCGGATGAAGTACTGGGGTAGGCAAACGATACGTCGTCGAAGACGATTCTGCCTTGCGGACTTCTGAGCTTCTTGGCCGCCGGGCGATTTGCCACATCGGGCTCGCTGTCGAGAACCTCAAGGATCCGGCTCGCCGATGCATCAGCCGCGGAGATCGGCGCGATCATTCCGGCGAGCATCATCATCGGGAACAACGCAAACATCAGGTAGTTGATCGATGCCACGATCTTGCCGACGGTGAGGTCGCCGGCAAGCGTCGCGGTTCCGCCGAACCACACTGCTCCGACCACACCGAGGTTGAGAACAAACACCATCGTCGGCAGTAAGATTGCGGTCAGCCGCATCACTTGGATATTCCGCTCCATCAGATCGGTGTTCGCATCGTCGAAACGCGCCACCTCGTGTCTCTCACGCACGAACGCCTTGACCACGCGAACGCCGGCGAGATTCTCCTGCAGAACCGTGTTGAGGCGGTCGAGCTTCCTCTGAACGAGCAGGAACAACGGCTGGGCTTTGCGGGCGAACCAGAGGATGAACAGCACGATCACCGGAACGAAGGCGAGCATCATCAGCGTCAAGGTTCGGCTGGTGAGGGTGAGCATGACGACCGATCCGATCACCCAGACGGGAGCGCGGGTAATGATCCGAAGGGACATCATGACAATCATTTGCGTGATGTTGACATCGCTCGTTGAGCGGGTGATCAGCTGCCCGGTTCGGACCTCGTCGAGGTTCGCGAACGAGAAAGACTGGACCTTCCGGACCAAGGCGCTTCGCACGTCATGTGCAAACGACTGGCTCACTCGAACCGAGAAGTAGTTGTTGGCCAGGGCAAACAACGCCGAGATCAGTGCCGCGGCAAGCATGATCAACGCGGTGGAGCCGATCACACGGGGATCCTTGCTGGCGATGCCGACGTCGATGATACGCTGTGTGAGGCGAGGGATGAGAAGGTCGGCGGCAACCATCCCGAGCATCAGGATCATTGCGGTGATGGCCTGCACGCGGTAGGGTCGAACGAACCGCAGTAGACGTCGAAGAGATCTCATCGGGTATCACCGCCGGTTTCTTGAGTCCCGTGACACGTAGGATCAGCGGTGGATTCCCTTGAGCCGTGAATGCAGGCAGGCACCAGCCGTGCGTGCAGTTTCATGAGCAGGTGTCGGAAGGTGTCTCGCTCTTGGCCCGTCAGTGCGGTGGCAATCTCCTCATCAACCTCGAGAAAGGTCGCCTGAGCCTCATCATGGAGTGCCATACCCTTCTCGGTTAGATACACACGAACCACACGCTCGTCGTGCGCATCTCGGCGACGCTCGATCCAACCGTCACGTTCCATCCGCTTGAGGATATTGGTGATCGTTGCCGGCCGGACATGCTTCGCATCCGCGAGCTCTCCTTGTGCAACGCCATTGTGATGCCACAGATGCATCAACACGAAACCCTGCCCTCGGTGGAGACCGATCTTCTCGAGCTTCACGCGAAGGCGGTCGGCGCAGAAACGGCCGACGATGGATACAAGTTGAGCCAGCGGTATCTGCTGCGGATGTTGAAGCGGGCCACGTGACATTAGATAGCTCCCTAATCGTTATATGAGCTAAATATTAGCCGGCTATACATCGTCGGTCAAGATTGCGTTTGTAGGGACGCTGCCCGCGGACAAAGCCAAGGTCTCCGACGTGGACACAACCATCAGGAGACGACGTCACCGTGCCGCGACGCAGCCCCCTCAGCCTGAGGCTCTACGCTACGGAACGACCATCTGGTAGAGCGTTCCGGCGGCCGGTCCGCCTGTATCGGTGTTCCAGAGATACGTACCGACGAACTCAAGGCCGTACGGCGCGTTTCCGGGAGCATCCACTGTGGCTTGGATCGACCCCGTTGCCGCAAGAAGCTTGACGATCTCGTCACCAAGGGTCACCCACAGCATGCCGTTATGCCACGCGATTCCGGTGGGCAGGTCGGTGACGATGGCTTCAGGCGAACGGCGATCCGAGGCAAACAGGTCGTTGGCACCGACCCCGGGGATCTGAAGAGTCGCCACGACCGCTCCGCTTGACGGAAGCAGCTGGTAGATCAGTCCGGTGGCAAGGTCGGTGGTCCAGAGGTATCCCCCGCCGTAGGCGATGCCGTTCGGGGTGTAGGCGGGGTTCTCGAGGATCGCTTGAATGTGAGAGGGATCGGTTCGAGGAACATATGGGTTGATCTTGTAGATCTTCCCGTCGGAGAGGGATGCGACCCATAGAGCTCCCTCCCCCCAAGCAAGGCCGCCCGGCATTCCCGCCGGGTCACCCGGCCCGATGATGATCGCGTTGGGGACCGTGGGCGTTGCCGGCGCTGCGAACGAGGCGAGCACCGCGCCATCCGTCAGACGGACCTTGTAGATCATCTGTGTCGTGAAATCGCCGACCCACAGGAACGCGCCGTCAAACGCGATCCCCGCCGGGTCGCTTCCGGGTGCGGGAAGCGAAATGGCCGCCCCTTCGACCGTGATGTCGAGAGATGTCGCTGTGACGGCGCCGTCATCATCCATCACCGTGAGCGAAGCGGTCCAATACCCCGGAACCATGTAGGTGTGGGACAACGGGACCGACACATCCGTTCCGACAACAGGTTGCGTTCCGTCGCCGAAATCGAGCGTGAACGATACGATGGAGCCGAGCGGAACGGGAACGATTGCCTGCGGGTTCACGGATTCGGATGCGTTTGCCGGATCAAACGAGGAGGATACATCGAATTGCACGGTCAGGGGAGCCGGTCCGCGGATCGGAAACGCTGCAAGCGCCGCACTTGGGAACGCGTTGGCAACCTGAATTGACACGCTGGTTGTTGAAGAGAAGCCGTCGGCATCGTAGACCGTTAGGGAGACGAGGTACAGGCCGTCGTCCGAGAAGGTGTGAGTCGGTGAAGCCTGCGTAGACGTGTTGGAGGGTCCGCTCCCGGGATCTCCAAACTCCCAATATCGGGCGGCGATACTGCCGGTTGACGATGTGCTGCTGAAAGACACGCTGAACGGAGCGACACCGGTCGTTGAGGGAGAGACAGTGATGACCGCTTGGAGCGGGAAGACAAAGTCGCATCCCGCCAATACCGCAGCCAACGAAACGATCCCCGCCAGCACCCATCCGGCATTTCTCAGCCGGCGTGATCTACATGTGGAACGCAAGTCGCTTCCCAGTTTACGTTTCATCGGATCCTCATCCTCCCTTAAGACGATCCCTTGCTGCATCTGAGATCGGACCGTCGTCGACGGCAATAGCTGTGCAGAGTATGGCGTTCAAGAACAGGCCTTGTGTGGCAAGCGACCAGCCCCTGCTTACAGATCTGTAGAGTTGCCTCCTACATACAACCTGACTGCTGCCTATGTTTCATCGGTCTCCGCATCTTAGTTCCGCGCATTGCAGTCTCCCGCACAGGGCTAGATGAGCGGGAGGATAGGATAGATGGGGATGAGCACCAGCCATGACCGATAGCGTTGGGGTGTTGTATGGCCCACGCGGTTCGACAGATCGTAATTGGTGGTCATCGACAACGATGAGCCCCCTCCTGTGGCGGCGAGCCCCGCTTGGTAGAGCAACATGCTCGTTGTCGGCACGCTGTAGGCCGACGCCCAGCCCGTGATGTCCCCCCATCGATCGGAGGACCCGACGATCAGTTCAGCCGCCCGGAGTACCGAACTCGTCCACTCGCTTCCTGTGTCTTCCGGATTGTAGTCACTTGTGCCTCCGGAGTGATCCCAGTCCGGGGTCGCTCCCTCGGTGGCCGAGCACGCAGTCAGGACGACGCGGACGTTGTCCAGGGTGTTTAGGTTGTCGATGAAACTCCCGCCGTGGCAAGACCCGAGAAGGAAGTTGAACAGCGTAGAAGGATGCTCGGCCATCTTGTTGCGGAACTGCTGTGCGGTGAACCACTGGCCACCGAGCCGCACGCTGTCCGTTCCCCCATGGGCGATGATATAGATGGTGATGGGACTGAGCTGATTGGCGACCATCGAATCGATCTCGGTTAAGACGTTTGCGGCTTGACTCTGCACCAACCCCTCGACTTCGGAGAAGGCGCTCTTGTAGGCGTTGAAGAAGGCAATGCCGTTGAGATATGTGGCGTTGGCATCGCTGAATAGATTCTCGTGCGGCATCAGCCCCTGGACGACGATGAACCCCTCGCCGCGCTTGCGCGCCACGAGGTCGAAGTCGAACTGCATCAGCTGCCCGGTGGTTTCGCCGAGGGTCACGTTGGCGGCGATGATGTTCTGTGGATCGGGTGTGTCATCGGCGATTTCATCGGGAACTTCGCCGTTGATCCGTGGCCACCACCGTGCATCGAGCACCTGATGTCCGCCTCCCTCGGTGACCAAGATGTATTTCACGGGATGCTCGTAGTACGAGCCCGGGGCAAGGTCGAGGAAGAAGAAATACGTCTGTTCGCCGAGTGTGACGGCCATCGGTGCAGCCTGTGCTGCGACGGCTTGTTGAGCCGAAGGCGCATCCTCCTCGATCTCCGTACCCGGAGGGAGAGGCTCGGCCAGGCGGAGACAGACATAGTCCGCCCCCTGTGGAACAGCATCGGGCAGGACCGATGTGGTTACGACGTCAATCGCTTCCTCCATGCCGTCCTCAGGCTGGAGAAACGGAAACCAACTGCACGATGACACACAGAGCAGCAACCCACCCAGCGCAACGACTCCCAACAGTCTGCGAACCGTCATCGTCATTCCGATCGCCTCCTTGATCATGACTGACGATCAGACTAGCCAGACAGCCGAGCGGAAGGCAAGACCCTGTTGTATCGGGCGAACATGAGCAGGTTGACGGGGCCATCGCGCCGTCGTAGCCTCTTGGAGTACATCGGGAGGCACCGATCCGTGAATCGGACACGGACACGGCGCGATGTCCTTGGGAGGCCGGATGCAGAAACTTCTTGAATCGATCGCCGCGGGAGCGTCTTCGTGGATCGAGTTGCGTTACCACCAGAGGAATCGGCGGAGAATCGCGATGCGGGCAGGGATCCTGGAGGAGTCATCGAGTGTGCTCACGGTCGGTATCGGCGTGCGTACGTTGGTGAACGGGGTGTTCGGCTTCGCGAGTACAACCGAAATGACGCCGGAAGGGATCCGCGCTGCGGTTTCCGCGGCCCAGGCCGCGGCTCGCTCGACGTCGAGTAAGAAGAAGCAGCGGATCTCGGGGCTGGCGGACGCGCACTTGGCACAAGGCGTGTTCCCGGTGGACACGGACGATCCTCTCGATCAGCACCCGCTGGAGGAGAAGCTGGAATTGGTACGCCGAATCGATGCGCGTGTGCGCGGTGCGTCGGATCGGATCGTGTCATCGTCGGTGGGGTACGAAGAGATTCAAGACAAGAAGATCATCGTCACCAGTGACGGGGCTTCGGCGTGTGTCTACGACGCCAAGCCGGAGTTCCGGATCTTTGCCGTTGCGGAGCGTGAGAACGATCAAACCATGGGGCGCGCGAGCGCGGGCGTGACCGGAGGGTGGTCGGATTTGTTCAGTCGGCGATCGGCGGAAGAGATGGCGGATGAGGCGGTGAAACTGGCCGTGGATCAGCTATCAGCGACGACGCCGGACGGCGGGACGTCCGTGGTTGTGCTGGATCCGGAGCTAGTCGGTCTTCTCAGCCATGAAGCGATCGGACACACGGTGGAAGCCGACATTGTCCTTGGCGGAGCCGTGACGGCGGGGAAGATCGGTACCCAGGTCGCCTCCGAGCTGGTGACTCTGTGTGACAGCGGCTCTACGGAACGGGCGCCGTTTGCGGTGGGAACGTTGCCGGTGGATGACGAGGGCGTTGTGACACGGCGAACCGTTGTTATCGAGCGCGGTGTTCTGCGAAGCTTCCTGCACAACCGTGAGACCGCCGCTCACTTCGGCGTCGAGCCGACCGGGAATGCCCGAGCGTTCACGTACGGGGATGATCCGATCATCCGGATGCGCAATACGTATATCGAATCCGGCGACACACCCGTCGAGGAAGTCATCGGCGGAGTGGAGGGAGGGTTCTTCTTGCGAGGCCTGGGATTCGGAGGTCAAGCGGATTCGAACGGGGAGTTCATGTTCGGAGTTCGGGAAGGATATGTGATCCGCAACGGGAAACGAGGCGAACTGATCCGCGGAGCGACCGTTTCCGGGAACGCGTTCGATGTGCTGAAATCGGTGGACGCCGTGGGGGAAGACTTCATGTGGGACAACTCATCCGGCTATTGCGGCAAGGGGCAACCTGCGAAGGTGGCGTCAGGCGGACCGCACCTGCGGTGCCGTGCTACGATCGGAGGACGGCAGAATTGAACGCGCATGAGAGCACGAAGCTTGCTGAGATCCTGGATCGCTGCCGGCAAACGGTTCGCCGGGTGGAGCGGCTCGGAGCTGATGCGGCGGAGGTGTACGCCGAGCAGACACGGTCGCTGTCGTCAACGGTGGAAAAGCATGATCTGCAGATCTCGAGGAGTCAAACGGAGTCATCGTTCGGGATCCGCGCTTGGATCGGCGGCAGGGTCGGCTTTGCCAGCACGAACAACCCGGACCGGCTGGATGAAGCCGGCGCCGATGCGGTGACACTGGCCAAGGCATCCCCGGACGACCCGAACAACCAGCCGCCCTGTCCGAGAGACATTCAACCGATCCGAGACATCTACGATGCCCGTGCCGAGGAATTTGCGATGGCGGATGCGGTTGCAGAGGCGGTTCGAATGCTGGAAACGGCGGGGGATGTCGACAAGCGTGTCGTTCTTGGCGATGCAGCGTTCTCCGCAGACGTGTACGCACGAGCGATCGCGACGAGCCGCGGCGTGGAGGCGAGCGAGCGCGGAAGCCTGTTCAGTTACTACGCACTGGCGACGGCGGTCGATGGGGATGAGATCTCGAGCTTCGACTTCCAATTCGGTGCCAGTCGGTCGGTGGAGGGAGTGGATGTGTCGCCGGTGGTGCGCCGCGCGTGTGAGAACGCACTGGGCTCCCTGGGAGCGACGAGGGGAGAGAGTTTTCTCGGCGATGTGCTTCTGACTCCCAACGCGGTTCAGGAACTGCTGGTTCCGCTGATCCTGTTCCAAACGAACGCCCGAAATGCCATCCGTGGGATGAGCCGGTGGGGAGAGTCCCTGGGGAAGATGCTGACGTCTCCCGGACTGTCGATCGTCGATCGCGGTAGGCTGCCGGGTGGGGTTGCGACGGGAGCGTTCGATCGGGAAGGGAGTCCCCACCAGGACTGCACGATCCTCGCCGAGGGGCGCCTGGTGTCCCTGTTGCACAACGCGTATACCTCTGTTGCGCTGAAGGTCGGAAACACCGGGCATGCCAGCGGATCGTCTCGATCGGTTCCCGGGATCGGGCCGACGAACCTGGAGATGCTTCCCGGAGATGTGGGACGGGAAGAGCTGATCGGCGATACGCGGGACGGCGTCCTCGTCACCCGCTATTCGGGAAACGTCGACCCGGTGTCGGGAGACTTCTCCGGGGTGGCGAAAGGTGCGTATCTCGTCCGCAACGGGAGACTCGAACGGCCGGTCTCGGGAACGTTGATTGCGGGGAACGTGTTTGATGCGTTGCAACGAATCACGGGAGTCAGCCGGGAGCGGGAGTGCCTGTTCAACCTGATCTTGCCGACGGTTCGGATCACACAGGTTTCGATCACAGCTGGAACGTAGTTGGAACAAGAGCGGAGCAGTTCGATGGCGAATGCAGATGACGCTTGTTTGGGGAGATAGGATTCTAGTCGTTGCTGTCTGAACGAGCACATGTTGAGCGCTTTGCGGTGTGTTGGGTATACTGCGCTTCAATCCTAAGGAGGCCATCAACGTGAAGAACTAGCCCAGTCCAGCCATCCGAATCGACGACCAAACCGCTTCTTGGCGGGACACGGATTCGGATCCCTGATCGGGTGTTCTTCTTCTGCGTAGACAACGCCTCACCGATTCCTTATCCGATGGATCCGATCTGCATCTTCCAAGATGGAGCGGTGCGGTCCGGGGGATTCATCGACCATCTCAAGAAGGAGTCGGAGTTGTCATCCCTGACATTCAAAGGTGTTTCATTTTCCTACGATGGATCGACAGAGGGTCTGTTTTCTGCGTTAGATTTCGGCGTATCTGTGGGTTGGACCGGAGTTCTCGGCCGTAACGGAGCGGGGAAAACGACACTCCTTCAGCTGGCGTGTGGTGAGCTTCAGCCGAGACAAGGCGCGGTTCACGCTCCTCCGTCTGCGGTGTACTGCCCGCAGCGAACGGATGCGCCGATGCTGCGGTTCGGTGAGTTCCTCGAGGATACGAGCGGAGGGGCGTACCGGCTGCGGGGCCGCCTCGGGATCGAGGAGGAATGGCAGCGGCGCTGGGACAGCTTGAGCCATGGCGAACGAAAGAGAGCGCAGATCGGGACAGCCCTATGGCTTGAGCCGGATCTGCTGGCGATCGACGAGCCGACCAACCACCTCGACCGCGTCGCCAGCCGGATGATTCGTGAAGCGCTTGGTTCATATCGCGGTGTCGGTTTGCTTGTAAGCCACGATCGAGGCCTTCTCGATGCGCTGTGTCGCCATGTGCTTATGGTCGAGCCGCCGTCCGTTTCTCTTCGGTCCGGCGGGTACTCCACGGCGACACGGGCCCTGCAAGCGGAAGAGGAGGAAGCGGCGGCGGAGCGGCGGCGGCTTCAGCAAGAGCATCGTCGGCTGCGACGTGAGGCGGATGTGCGCAGGCGTCACGTTGACCGTGCCGAGAAGGCGAAGTCGCTCCGTGGCGTAGCGCCACGGGATCACGATGCCAGGTACAAAGCGCGCGTTGCAAGGATCAGCGACGGGCAGACGTCGAAGCGTCTGCGTCAGCTGGATGGTCGCATCCGGCAGATGGCCGACAAGAGGGACGAGATCCATCTGCGGCGAAGCGGTCCGATGGGGGTCGAGTTCCGAGGCGAGGTCAGCACGAGGAACGCGCTGTTCCGTTTGACGGAAGGGGAAATCGCTCTGGGAGCGGAGCGGATCCTATTGCACGGCGACCTGATCATGCTTCCGCGAGATCGCGTCGCCGTTGTTGGACCGAACGGATCGGGCAAGACAACCCTCATCGAGCGAATCGTATCGCGGTTGCTTGTGCCGAGAGAACGCACGGCGTATATCCCGCAGGAGATCACTGCTGGGGATTCCAGGGATCTTCTCGATGAAGTGCAGAGGATGCCTGCGGATCAGCGAGGGAGGATCATGCGTTGTGTCAGCCGGCTTGGATCGGTGCCGGAGCAGCTTCTCGGCAGCGCTTGTCCCAGTCCGGGTGAGACTCGGAAGCTACTGCTTGCCCTGCATCTTGCCAACTGCGCGCAGCTTATCATGATGGACGAGCCGACCAACCATATGGACCTGCCGTCGATCGAGTGTCTGGAGGAAGCGCTCAGGTCATATGTGGGGGGGCTGCTGTTGGTGAGCCACGATCGGAGGTTCGTCGAGAGCTTAACCTCGGCGAGGTGGGAGATCATCCCTGATGATCCGCAAGGAAAGAGGCAGACGGTTCGCTGCACGATCAAACGTTGCGAACGGAGTGAAGCAAGGACGGGGGGAGCCGAGAAGTGAGAGATCGATCCAAAGCGGAGCTTGGGTCGCGGCCTGAGCGGATGGAGGCCTTCTTCGATGCCCGAGCCGATGGTTACGACGGTCACATGAAGCGTAGCGTGGCATGTTTCGATGCATTCTACGGCGCCGTAGCAGCCGCGCTGCCGCAGACGATCGAGAGGATGAGGATTCTGGATCTAGGTGTAGGAACGGGCCTTGAACTTGCCGGGGTGTTCCGCCGGATGCCGAATATTTCGGTTCATGGGATCGATCTCTCTGCGGGGATGCTCTCCAAGTTGAAGGAGCGCAGCCGGTACGCTGGGTGGGATCTGTCGCTCGAGCAGGCGTCATTTACGGAGACAGAGCTCGGGCAACGGTGGTATGATGCGGTGATCTCCACGATGGCGCTTCATCATCAACTGCCGGAAGAGAAGCTCGATCTGTACCGCAAGATCCACTGTGCGCTGCGTCCGCAGGGGGCGTTTGTCAACGGGGACTATGTTGTGAGTCGACGGGAGGCCGAACGGATCCGCGAGCGGTTTCTGGAACAGATGCCACGGCTGGGTCGATGCCCCTCGGGAACCTATCATCTGGATCTTCCGTTGTGCATCGAGGAAGAGGTCGAGCTTCTCGAGGCCGCAGGATTCGTGACTACAGCCGTGGTTTACCAGACCGAGAACGCTGCCGTCATGGTTTCGCGAGCGGCTGGATCCACGTGAAGTGAGCTGAGCACACAGAAGGAACGGTCGGATGCGAAGCGAGGCCCCAAGACGAGCAAGGCACGAAGACGACGGGGGATCATCACTCGGGGATCGGCGGATGCTCCGCAAGTTTCAAGGGTACGGATTCCTGAAGAACCTCAGATTCTTCGATCCGTTCCTCGTGCTGTTCTTCCGGGAGATGGGGTTCTCGTATCTGCAGATCGGCGGATTGATTTCGATCCGTGAGTTGGCGGTGAACCTTCTGGAGATTCCTACCGGGGTGATCGCGGACGTTGTCGGCCGGAAGCGGGCGATGCTTGCCTCGTTCGGCTCGTATCTCGTGGCGTTCATCGTGTTCTATGTGGCTCCCCGGTTTGGAACCTATGCTGTGGCGATGGTGCTGTTTGCAGGCGGTGAGGCGTTCCGCTCCGGGACGCACAAGGCGATGATCCTTGAACACCTCCGGATCAGCGGACTTGAGGATCGCAAGACGGAGTACTACGGAAGAACTCGCTCGGCATCGCAGTTCGGATCGGCCATTGCTGCGCTGATCGCCGCCGGGATCGTCTTCTTTGTGGGAAGGTATCGAATCGTGTTCTTGGCATCGACGATTCCCTATCTGCTCGCCCTGCTCCTCATTGCCAGCTACCCAAACGAGCTTGATGGGAGACGGGAGAAGGTCCCCTGGAAGAAACGTCTACGGGGTACGCTCTCGCTTTCCCTGAGCTTGTTCCGCGATCGAGCGCTCGTCCGAAGTGTGTTGGGAGCGGCTGGATTCGATGGGCTGTTCAAGACGACCAAGGACTACATCCAACCGATCTTTCAAACACAGGCGCTTCTGCTTCCTATTGCGCTGTGGGCAACGGCTCCGCAACGGACAGCCGTGCTTGTCGGTGGGGCGTTCTTCCTGATCTACCTCGCCAGCAGCTGGGCATCATCCTGTGCCGGGCGGTTGCGCAGGAAGCTCGGCGAATCTCGTGCACTGGACGCAACGTACCTCGCTGGATTGGCAACCCTTGGGATCGCCGGCGTTGCGGCGACGTATGAGAAGTACGCCGTTTCGTTGTTGGCGTTCTCCTTCTTGTACTTGATCCAGAATGTGCGGCGTCCTGTTGTGGTCGGTCGGCTTGCCGACAGGATCCCTTCGGAGGTCACGGCAACCGGACTGTCGGTTGAAGCCCAAGTGCGGACGCTGTGGACCATGATCTGCGCGCCGTTGGTGGGGTGGCTTGCTGATCGATGGGGCGTAGGGATTGCGATGGCGTTGGTGGGCGGACTGGGAATCGTAGGCTGGCCGCTTGTCCGCGAGCAAACTCGGCGTCGTGGCGCTCGGGGGAGCTAGCTGCCGTAGGTCCGTCCTTTCCAGGCGCCGCCGCGGCCTACCCAGCTGCGAAATGCGGATGTGACGGTCATCGCGGTGTACAGGAGCGCGCTCAGGGGAAGTAGAAACGACATCACGGGTGAAACGTGGTAGGTGCGGAGAATCGGGATGTATGTGCAGGTCATCAGCATCCACGCGACACCCCCCGGCAGCCATCCGACAAGCGGTTGGGGTGCACCGTGCACCGCAGCAGTGATTGCCACGAGGATTGATGCCAGCGGAGTCGCATAGACAAGAAGCATCGCAACGACGGTGGCTGCAAGCAGAACGGATGAGTGCTTCAGTTGGTGAAAGGCGCTACGGGCAACCATGTTCCAGAGATCGGTCAAGCGGCCGTAGCATCGCGTGCTTTGCACCGAACCGGTTCGACTCATGCCGAGCCACAAGACTCCATCGCCGCGTTGTCGCGCGATCGCGCGTGCGAGGGCACAGTCATCGATCAGAGCGGATGCAATCGCCTTCGGCCCCTCAATCTGCTGCAGCGCCTCCCCTCGAACCAACGTGCATCCCCCGGCGGCGGCCGACGTTCGCCTGGAAGGCGAAGCGACCCAGCGGAACGGATACAGCTTGGCGAAGAAATACACAAAGGCGGGGATGAGGAGACGATCCCAGAACGAATCGAGGCGGAGACGAGCCATCACCGAAACCAGATCGCGGTCCTCGGACAGGGCCTTGATGACGAGGTGTTCGACGACACCGGGATCATGGTGAATGTCTGCATCTGTGAACAGGATGAACGCATCGCGGGCGCCGGATGTGCCGTGGCGTGCTGTGACATCGTCCCACCCTTGCTGCATCGCCCAGACTTTCCCTGCCCAGCCGTTGGGGAGACGACGCCCGCGCACGACATAAAGCGGCACACCTTCGCGGGGCGTGCCGCTGGCCGGGGTCGAAAGAGGCTGTCCGATTTCTCCGGCGAGCTGTGCGAGGAGTTCGTGCGTTGTGTCGGTGCTTTGATCATCGACAACAGTGAGGGTCATTCTGCCCCGATAGCGCTGCGCGCAAAGCGCGGAAACCGTAGCCTCGAGAACGGTGGCTTCGTTTCGGGCGGGGACGATGGCGTGGACATCCGGCCAGATTTCCGGCAGGTCGAGCCGTCGACCCGCTGAGGCGTTGGAGCGTGAGCGCTCCAGCCAGGGCCCGGGGAGCCAGAAAAAACCTCGGAAGAAGGCAAGCACCACCCACGCGAGCAACGACGCGGAGGAAAGCGCAGTGATCAGCATCCATCCGATGGACATCGCCGGTCGGCTCCCTCCCTTGTTTCCGTCACGGAATCGATCTCACATCGTACCCGGAACCGGCTGCGGTCAACAGACATCCCGGGACTCTCCGCACACGAGAAGACGAGTCCAGGAGCTGTCGATTCAACGTGAGGATCCGGTGACAGTCCTGTGTGGACGATCGATTCGAGCACTGCAGGACAGAGCGGACGTCTATACTGGAGTTGGCTACGGTTTGAGCCGCAGAACGCATGGTCGGGGTGGAAATCGCCCCGTCGGATCGATCCATCGACATGGAGAACACGAGACAGGGAGACGAACACGATGCGAAACGATTACGACTTGGGGGTCATGGGGTTGGGTCCGGCGGGGATGGCCGTGGCGGTCATGGCGGCGGAGATGGGACTACGTGTGTTGGGTGTGGAGTCAAGATCGCTGGGCGGCGAATGCATGAGTGTCGGGTGTATCCCCAGCAAAGCACTCCTACGGATGGCGGCGGTACGACATGAGGCCGGGAGCCAACAACGGTGGGCGTTGCAGGACGGACAGGCTGGGCTCCCCAACGAGCCGTTCAAACAGATCCGCGAGAGGATCCGCTTCATCAACGACCGCAAAACGCGGGCGATGTTTCGTAAGGTAGACCTGAAGCTTCGTGAAGGGAGCGCGTCGTTTGTGGATCGTAACACGATCGATGTAGGGGGAAGGCGCTATTCCGCGAAGCGTTTTTTCGTATGCACAGGAACAAGCCCCGCTGTGCCGCCGATTCCCGGATTGGAGGACGTCGAGTACCTCACCAACGAATCGCTGTTCGATCTGGATGAGATTCCTGCAAGCCTGGTTGTGATCGGCGGGGGAGCGATCGGCTGCGAAATGGCGCAAGCGTTTCGCCGCCTCGGAGCCGAAGTCTCGATCGTCCACATGGACAAGCACCTTCTCCCGCACGGGGATGCAGACGCCGGACATGCTTTGGAGAAAGTGTTCTCCGGCGAGGGGATCGAAGTGTTGAATGGCCGCAAGATCGCGTCCGTTGCACAGGAGGGGTCGACAATTGCGGTGAGCGCCGCCGATGGAGCGAAGCTTCGAGGTGAGAAGCTTCTCATCGCGACAGGTAGGCGAGTGAACGTCACAGGCCTGGGTCTGGAGAACGCCGGGGTACGCCATGATCGATCGGGGATCTCCGTGGACCGAACGCTACGCACATCGACTCCGAACATCTTTGCCCCCGGCGATGTCAACGGACAGTTTCTCTTCTCGCACGCTGCGATGCATCAAGGGATGATCGCCTTGATCAATGCGATGCTTCCGCGTCCAGTTGGACTTGATTACCGCAAGTACGTTGTCCCGTGGACTGTGTTCACCGAGCCGCGAGTGGCTCACGCCGGCTTACTGGAGCGTGATCTCAGGCAGCGCGGCGTTCGCTACGAAGTCATCGAGGAGCGCTACGAGGATTATGGTGCGGCGATTGCCGAAGAGATCGGTGTCGGATCCGTCCGTGCCTACGTCAGCAAGACCGGGCGCATCTACGGCGTCCGCATCATCGGCGAGGGCGCGGGGGAGATGATCAACGAGTGGGGGTTGGCGATCCAGAACCGTCTTCGGATCCACAAGATCATGTTTCTCCAGCACAGCTTCCCGTCCATGTCGTTCCTGACCAAGCGGGTCAGCGAGGGATGGATGATGAATCGGATGCAGAGCAGGCTGCTACGTAGCCTGTGCCGGCTTGCCTTCTAGGGATCGAGGAGGCGAACGTACGGCGCCGACGTGCAGGCTTTCCCGGAAGGTCCTTCGCGATCGGTCCTTGGCTCGTCTTGGCAACCGCAGTCTGCAGAAGTCCCTCCGTGTCGAAGTTGTAAAGATCAGCTAACAACAAGATAACACACAAAGCATACAGTTGACCTGTTCAAGCATGGGCTGAGCGCTGAGCGGCACAGAACCCGTATATGTACATACCTCTTATTTGGCAGGGCGGTTGCAGACTTCTGCGCCCTCGGATTGGCACATCTTCCCCTGAAACGGTGTTGGAGTGTTGCTGTGGTGTGAGCGATGTGGTGAACCGAACCGGCTGCACCGGCTGCAACTAAGCTTGCAGCAGCGTTGAGAGCTCCGTTCAGAAAAGACTTCGCGGCACTGATCCGTTCTGATCCGGTCGCGGGTTGGACGTGTGTTGCAGCATCGGATCGATGACAAGCGATGCGCTGGTTAGCGGATGGTGTAAGGCGGAAGAAGAGAGGGTTTCCTGGGGCGTGAGATGAGGGAAAAGGTGAAACTCTCTCGGGATGAGTGGAGGGCTGTCACAGGATCTTGACGTATCGTCGAAACCAAGCTACACTGCCTACTAAATATGTTGTAAGCATATCATTACAAGCACGCGACGATGGGAAGGACCTTTGAGAGTGTTTTCAGATGTGCAGCTGTCGCGGAGCAAGGAGGTGGAGCAAGCTCGATACAGCAAGACAAGTGGGGACAGTGATTGTCTGGTGTATTCGTCAAGGAGGGAGTGCATGAAGCGTCTTCTCAGAACAGGCATTCTGGTTTGTGCGGCATTGCTGGTGGTGTTCGGAACTTTCGCAACATACGCAGCTTCGGCAGACGGCGTCACGGTGGGTGTGGTCATTAACACACTGAGGCATCCTTACTACGTCCAGCTTGTGGACGCGTATCGAACGGCTGCCAGGGATCTTGGGATCGACATCATCATCAAGGACCCGGACGCGGACTCGAACAGACAAGTATCGATGATTCAGGAGCTAATCTCTGTCCAGCAGGTTGATGCGCTTTGTGTGGATCCGTGTGTTCCCGGAACGCTGGCCGGCGTGATTCAGGAAGCGACGGAACTCGGCATTCCCGTAATTACGGGAGCAGGTCACGCTGCCGGGGAGACGTGCTTCGTGGGAAGCGACAATTACGTCGGCGGGCGCATGGCCGGTGTGTATGCGGGACAGTGGCTTCAGCAGAACGTCATCGGCCGCTCCCCGGTGATCGCCATCGCGGAGTCGACGCGCTATCCGATTCCGAACCTGCGGATCGCAGGGTTCCTCGAAGGGATCAACGAGTTCGTTTCGGATGCGGTCGTTGTGGTCCGAGATACGGATGCAACCAAGCTTGACGCGATGGCGAAGGTCGAAGACATCCTTTCGCAGTACGATCGCGTCGATTGCACGTTCGGGATCAACGACGCTGCTTCATTGGGCGCGCTGGCTGCTTGTGAGTCGAAGTTCGGTGCGACGGATATGGTCGCATGCGGATTCGACTGCGACCCGGACGGGATCGCAACCCTTAAATCTCCAGAGCATACGGCGTTCATGGCGGATGTTGCGCAGTATACGTACCTGATTGCGCGGATCTCGCTTGTTCAGGCCGTGAAGGCCTCGCAGGGAGAGGAAGTCCCCGCGCGCATCTGGGCACCCTGCCAGTTGGCGACAAGAGACAACGTGGATCAGATCCTGAGTACGCCTCCGGCAATGGATGACAGCTACATCAATCTCTAGACACTAGAGAGTCCGAGCGAACGCCCGGGGTGGAGCAGCGTGAACCCACGCGGCTTCGCTTCGGGCTTCTTAGCACCAGAAGAGAAGGAACACATGGGGAATTCGTGTGACGCTTTGCTGGATGTGAGGGGGTTGACCAAGCGCTTCCCGGGCGTTGTCGCCTTGAAGAACGTGGATTTCGATGTGCGTGAAGGTGAGGTCCACGCGCTGCTCGGTGAGAACGGGGCCGGAAAATCGACGCTGATCAAGATCCTCGGTGGAGTTTTGCAGGCCGATGAAGGCCAGGTGGTTTTCTGTGGGAAGCAGTTGAAGGGGATCGATCCTCACCGGGCGCAGACTCTGGGAATCGGCACGATCCATCAGGAATCGGAGCTGGCGCTTCCGCTGAGCGCTGCCGAGAACATCTACATGGGACGGATGCCTGCCTCGATCAAGGGTGTGGTCGATCGCCAGAGAATCCGCCGGGATGCTCAACAGTGGCTTGACAAAGTAGGGGCCAGGTTCAGTGCTCGACAGGCGGCTTTCGACCTGAGCATTTCGCAACGCCGGTTGGTGGAACTGGCACGAGCCGTGTCGATGGATGCGAAGCTCCTGATCATGGATGAGCCGACCACAGTCTTCACCGACGAGGAAGTCGACACGTTGTTTCGCATTATCGGCGAACTCAAAGAGAACGGGGTGGCCACCATCTACATCTCGCACCGGCTCCAAGAGATCTACGAGATCGCCGATCGAGTCACCGTGTTGCGTGACGGAGAGAAGATCGGAACGCTTGATGCTTCGGATGCGACCGAGGATGCACTGATCAAGATGATGGTCGGGCGTCAGCTCAGTCAGGTCTATCCGGATCGTGAGGATGTAGATGAATCGGGAGAGCTGCTTCGAGTTGAGAACCTCACGCGGCGTGGCGTTGTGGAGGACGTCTCGTTCACGGTGAATTCGGGAGAGATTGTCGGGCTCTCGGGGCTGGTCGGAGCAGGTCGGACATCGATCGCGAACATCCTGTTCGGTGCCATGAAGGCGGACCGCGGGGAGATCTACCTTCGAGGTCAGAAGATCCGCGTGAACTCCCCGGCAGGAGCAATCCGTCATGGGATCGGCTATATCACGGCCGACCGGAAGCTGGATGGGCTTCTTCTGATCAAGTCGATCCGCGAGAACGTTTCGCTTGCCTGTTTGAGGCGGCTTCAACGTTTGTCGTTTATCGCTCGCGGCCGGGAGAAGCAAGCGGCGAGGAAGTTCAAAGACATCCTGGGGATCAAAACGCCGAGCATTGAGCAGATCGTCGAGAACCTCAGCGGTGGCAATCAGCAGAAGGTTGTGTTCGCGCGATGGATGCTCGCCAAATCCGATCTGCTGATCCTCGATGAACCCACGGTGGGAATCGATGTGGGGGCGAAGCAGGAAATCTACCGTCTAATGAGCGGGATTGCCGCTGAGGGACGGGGCATCCTGATGATCTCGTCCGAACTCCCGGAGCTTCTGGGAATGTGCGACCGGATTCTGGTGATGCGCGAAGGCCGAATTGTGCATGAAGTCAGTAGGGAAGAAGCGACACAAGAGAAGATTCTCTACTACAGCGCCGGATTCCATGAGACGAATTCCGGCGGGTCGGAAGGAGCAGAGGAATGAGTGAGGACATGAAGGGGCCAGGAGAACAGGCGATGCCTGCGACAACGGCGAAGGACCATCTGCTGAAGGTGGGAGGTTACCTGTGGACGAACCAGAAGCCGCTGCTGGTTCTGATCCTGATTGCGATCGTATTCGCGTTCTTGTCCGAACACTTCTTCACCTTCAACAACCTGATGAACGTGGCGCGTCAAGCGTCCATCGCTGCGCTGCTTGCGGCAGGGATGACGCTCGTCCTGACTCTGGGCGACATCGACCTTTCGGTGGGGGCGAACGCCGGATTCTGCGGAGTCATCGCGGCATATCTGCTGAAGCATGGAGTCGCGGCGCCGTGGACGTTCATGATGGTTCTGGGTGTTGGTGGATGCGTAGGTTGGATCAACGGTTTCTTGGTGACCAAGGTCCGGATTCCGTTCTTCATTGCAACATTGGCAACGATGTCTGTGTTGACCGGAGCCGGATTTCTGATCACCGGAGGATACCCGATCTCATTATTGCCCGCTTCGTGGAAGCCGTTCGGTCGCGGTCTCATTGGCGGTCTGCCTGTGCCGGTTCTGATCATGTTGATCGTCTTTGTGGTGCTGCAGTTGATGCAGAGCCGGACCACCATCGGACGAAGCATCTACGCGGTTGGTGCCAACGAGAGAGCGGCCCGGCTGTGTGGGATCAAGACCGACCGCGTTCGCCTGTTCGCCTATACGTTGTGCGGCGTCCTTGCGGCGCTTGGAGGGATCGTCATGAGTTCCCGGTTGGACTCGGGAGATCCGACCGTTGGGGCAACGTTCCTGCTGACGCTGATTGCGGCGCCTGTGTTGGGTGGAACGAAGTTGTCGGGGGGAATCGGCACGATGTTCGGCACCCTGGTCGGTGTCTTCGTCCTGGGGGTCCTCAACAACATCATGAGCCTGATGAACCTCAATTCCTACTGGCAAGAGGTGGTTCGGGGCGCAATCATCCTGGCGGTCGTGGTGCCCCAAATCGAGCGTCGTCGTCGCTAGGTCGGATGCGTTTGGCCGCGCCCGGGGGCTTCTGTTGGTCGATCGGGCCGGTGGGCTGCGGTGGCAACACAGAAGAGGAGAGCAACATGACCGGAGGAGTCTGGGGAAAAGTCCTTTATGTGAACCTGTCGACGCGCAACGTCAAGGTTCTGGAGCCGGAGAAGGAAAGGCCGGGATATTACCGCCGCTACTGGGGTGGCGGCTGCATGGCGGCGCAGCTGATGCTGGAGCACTCGGATCCCGGCAGAGATGCATTTGACCCTGGCAACGCCATCGTGTTTGCCGCGGGTCCCCTGACGGGCACAGCGGCGCCTGGCGTGGCAAAGTATGTCGTCGTCTCGAAATCTCCGCTTTCCGGTGCGATCGCCGAATCTGCGGGCGTCGGCGGGTGGGGCAGTGGACTGAAGCAAGCCGGGCTGGACGCTGTCGTCGTCGTGGGACAAGCGGAATCGCCTGTGCAGATCGTGATGAAGGACGGGACAGGGAGGATCGAGAGCGCCGAGGAAACCTGGGGCAAGACGACATCGGAAACGACCGAGATCGTATCGAAATCCGCCGACAAGACCCATGTGCTGTGCATCGGGCCGGCCGGGGAGAATCTCGTCCGCTATGCGTCGATCATCAGCGATCGCCACTACGGGAATTTCCGTGGTGGATTGGGCGCGGTCATGGGTGCGAAGAAGCTGAAGTCGTTGGTGGCGATCGCAACGCTTGAACCCTCAGTCCACGATCGGAAAGCGATGGAAGACATTGCGACCGACTTCGAAGCGCACTTCTTGGAGCATCCCGTCAATGGGGCCGTTCACGCGATGGGTATGGGAGCGTTCTACGAACCGCTGAATCAAGGGGGATTCACCTCGTCGTTGAACGGGAAAACGACTTCCTTGGAAGATGTCAGCGCTGTCTCGGGAGCGAAGATCCATGAGGAATTGTTCGAGCAACGGGTCTCTTGCGCGGGTTGTCCGGGAGGCTGTCCGCGGATTGGCAAGGCGAATGAAGGCCTTGGGAGCAGCGGCGGGTACCGCACCCCGGAACTCGAATTGCTGATGGCAATCGGAAACGGTTGCGGTATTCAGGACCTCGGGCGGATCGTGGCGGCCAACGAGCGTTTCCTGGATCTCGGAATCGACTATGTCTCCTTTGGGGTCACGCTGGCTGCGGCGATGGAGTGCTTCGAGACGGGGTCTCTGGGCGAAGACCGGACTGGTGGACTGGAGGTACGATTCGGGAATGCCGAGATCCTTTCGCCGCTGATCGAGCAAACAGCTCGTCGCGAGGGTTTCGGGGATCTGCTTGCGGAGGGGAGCCTGCGCTTGACACAGAGTCTCTCTGATGAAGCGGTCGCCGTGGCGATGCAGTGCAGAGGAGTGGAGCTTCCGCTGCACGATCCCAGGATCAAGCCGATGCTCGGTCTGTCGTATGCCGTTTCGCCGTCGGGGCCTGATGACCTCGCCGTAGAACACGACTCGGACTTCGACATGAACGCGCCGGAGCTGTTCTTCGAACGATCGGCGACGCTCGGAATCGCCGAACCGCTCGAAACCACGGACCTGGGGCCGCGGAAGGTCCGCATGATGAGGATTCTCGAAGATGTGTTCAGCTTTATGAACAGTGCGGGGATCTGCAAGTTTGCCGCGGTTCCGTGCAGGTATCTCACGTTCTCACAGCTAACGAGCCTGGCGGAGGCCGTGACAGGTTGGGAAGTGAGCCTCTGGGAACTCATGCGGCTCGGAGAACGCCGTATCGCTTTGCAGAAAGTGTTCAACGGGCGTGCCGGGCTCAAGCCGGACGGCGAGCGACTCCCTGCACGTGCGTTCGAGGCGATCGAAGGCGGGCCGCGAAACGGTGTGCGGATCGATCGCGCGCAATTCGAGCAGGCGAAGGCCGTGTACTACGAGATGCGAGGTTGGGATCCGCGAAGCGGTTTCCCCACGCCGGTGAAACTGGTTGAGCTGGGAATCGATGAGTACGTGGACGGCTAGGCGGACGGATGTTCCGGACCGGATCGTCTCCAGCGTTTGAGTCGCGGTTCGGTAAGGATTCTGATTCGGGAACCACGGAGGTGGAGTGTGAAGAAGTACCTTTTGGCGTACGACCTAGGAACCACCGGAAGCAAAGCCAGCCTGTTTGACGCACAAGGTCAACTACTGGCAAACAGTTACGATGAGTACGAGACCGACTATTCCGAAGGGAACCGGGCGGAGCAGAATCCGCAGGATTGGTGGGAAGCCGTCTGCGACTCAACGAAGCGGCTTCTTGCCGAGACAGGTGTGAACCCCGAAGAGATTGCAGGAATCTCGTTCAGCGGCCACATGATGGGCTGCCTGCCCGTCGACAAACAGGGGGTTCCGCTGCGGAGCTGCATTATCTGGTCGGACAACCGCAGTGTTGAGCAAGCACAGCATCTTGTCGAGCAAGTGGGGGCGGAAGAGGGGTACCGGATTACGGGGCACCAGCTGTTGCCATGCTACTCGGCGGCGAAGATCATGTGGGTGCGCGACAACCAGCCGGAGATCTTCGAGAAGACCTATAAGTTCCTGCACGTCAAGGACTACGTTGCCGCACGGTTTACGAACGCATTCGCGACGGACTACTCCGACGCATGCGGGATGAACCTGTTCGATCTGGAGAAGCGGGACTGGTCGGAGGAACTGCTGCAGGCGAGTGGAATCCCGCTCGAGAAGCTTCCGGAAGTGCATGCATCATCCGATGTGATCGGCGAAGTCAGCGCTGAGGCGGCGAAAGAGACGGGACTGTGTCCAGGGATTCCTGTTGTGATCGGTGGGGGGGATGGTCCGTGTGCCGGAGTGGGATCGGGTGTGATCGCCGAAGGGCTCGCCTACAACTACTTCGGGTCGGCGGCGTGGATTGGAATCGCCTCCCGGAAACCGGTCTACGACCCACAGATGAGGACGTTCAACTTCATTCACCTCGACAAGGATCTCTACATGCCGGTGGGGGCTTCGAACAACGGGGGATACTCGTACCAGTGTTTCCGGAACGCGGTGTGGGAATCGGAGATGAAGGCGGCGGAAGACCTGTCGGTGGATGTCTTCGATCTCATGGAGCTGCGAGCAAGGAAGGTCTCTCCCGGTGCCAACAAGCTGTTGTACCTTCCGTTCATTCGCGGTGAACGTTGTCCCTACACAAACCCCAACGCTCGCGGGGCGTTCATCGGACTGACCCCGAATCACTCCAAAGCCGACATGACGCGGGCCGTGTTGGAGGGTGTTGTCTTCAATCAGCGCCTCATTCTTGACGCGCTCGAGCAGCAGGGGGCTGCGGTCAAGGAAATGTGGGTGATCGGTGGAGGAGCGAAGAGTGCGCTGTGGCGGCAGATCATGGCGGACGTGTATCGGAAGCCGATTATTCAACCGCGCCTTCTCCAAGAGGCAAACTCGCTGGGAGCGGCCATTGCGGCAGGTGTCGGAGTCGGGTTGTTCGACAGTTTCGAAGCCTCGAAGGGGATGGTGGAAATGGTTGCCCGTCAGGAGACGGATCGGTCCGTGGCGGAAACCTACGAAGGCGTCTATGGTGTATTCAAGGAGGCGTACGAGCAATTGGTGCCTGTCTTCGAGTCACTGTCTCAGTTGGCGTAGACATCGGAGACAAGAAGTGGGATGCCTCGCCGAAAGAAGGTGCAGTGTCACGGGAAGTAGCCCGGTAACCTAGGTCTGCGCTTTGCCGGATGTGCGACGGAGGAAAGCCGTCGCACAAACGGCGGGTGACCCGATGGATGCGAGCCGGTTTGTGGCAGGGGGATTGACTTGCCATGATGAAACAGGAAGGGAGCCGGATGAAGCGCAGGCGTGACTGTGCGCTGTCCGGCTCCTTTCTACGTTGGCGCGAAGTCGAGAGAGTGCTTCGATCGTATCGTGAGGTGTTGAGGAACGATCGATCGATGCCTCTCCATTGGCAAGTCGAGCAGGCGCTGAAAAGAGCGATCGGCCTGTTGGAAGGGGGAAAGGAAGAGCCATTCTTCAGCGAACGGGAGATCGCCGAACTGCTTTCGGTGAGTGCTGCGACTGCCAATCGAGCGATGAAGGCGCTAATCGCAGAGGGTTGCGTTCGACGACGGCGCGGAAGACGCGGATACGCGGTGGCCCCGACTCCGATTGTGATGCGTGTGGAAGGCAGCTGCGCGAAGCTCGATCTGAGCACAAGAGGTGAGGCGTCCAACGTGCTGATGGAAGGTGTGTCAAGGAGAGTGCTGTCGGGCTGCCAGCCGGTGAAGCGGGTGACCGGCTGGGAAGGCGATGTGCTTGAGGTTGATCAACTTGCGTGTTTGGACGCGAAGCCGGTGATGTTCGACAGGACGTATCTGCCGGTGCGGAGGTTCCCGAGAATTCGTGAACTCAGCGAGTTGGAGCTTGCGTGCGATATTGCGTCCCTCATCGCCGACAAGTGGGGAGTGCGGGCTGAGGAAGCGGTCGAAGAAACATCAATATCGCGTGTCGGTTTCGAAGAGGCGGAGTTTCTCGGGGTTTCGCTATGGAAGCCATGCCTCCGCCTAGGAAGAACGCTGTACGAATTTCCGAACCACACGGCGGCGTTCCTATATTCAAGATCGTGGACGGTTGCTGGAATCGCTGCCAGCGTACACACGTTGTCCGGTGGTGATATGCCGGGAGAACAACCGTCGGGGATCGACAAAGGGCGATGGCGGGGCGAACCTACTCTTTGAGCAGATGTGATCTGAGGATGCAGCGATCGCCGCGAAGGCGCGAGTCGAAGAACTCCACCGGAACCCCGCCGGCGGCGTAGGTCGAACCCAGCAGTCGCAAGCAGGGCTCCCAAACCTGGACCCGCAGAAGTTCGGAATCTTGCAACGAGATATTCGTCGCGTGGACTTCACGATGGGCACCCATCACACGAACGGCACAATGCATCTCGATCAAGTGATAGAGATCCTCTTCGAATGCCGAGTCGGGAAGCTCGGCAATCGCAGCGAACGTCGGGTAGGGAAGGAACGAATCGACGACGAGGAGGGGCTCATGCCCGGCGAAGCGGAGGCGTCTGAGCCAGACCACCTTGGACGCCGGAGAGATCTTGAGCTCTCTGGCAGCCGCTTGAGGAGCTGGACGGATGGCCCTTTCGAGAAGAGAGGTCCGGTGATCGACATGCTCCTGCTCGAGCATTGCACCGAAACTCATCAGCTGCTCCATGAAGATGAGCGGCACGTCATGCCTTCCCTTGACGACAGCCCGCTTGCCCCGGTGGCGCTCGAGATACCCCTCATCGAGCAGCGACTTCATCGCCTTGTTCACGGTGGGGCGGCTGATTCCAAGCTCCGTGGCGATCTCCTCTTCGCTGAAAAAGGAATCGCCGGCCGAGAGGTTGCCTTCGTCAATGAGGTGTTTCAACACGAACTGAACCTGGTAGTAAAGCGGCAGTGCTGCGTCGTCTTTCAACACGGACCGATAGGACGACAACGGGTGGGGTTGCCCGGGAATATCAATCATTCACAGAACCTCCGATAGCCATTTCATATTCCATAGTTTACCGTCCGATGTGAGACGATGCATCGGCAAGAGTAGCATAGATGTGATCTGGGGATCCAACGACCTCGTCTTCATCCTTGGCGGAGGAGACACCGGTGAGAACGAGAACGAATGACACCCCGATGTGTCGCGCGGCGCGTCCATCATTCGGCAGAGAATCGCCGATGAGCGCGACCCTGTCCTTCGGAGTGGCGGCAGCCTCAAGTGCCAAGTCTACGGCGGCACCGCAGGGCTTGCCTGCAATGGCAACGGGTTCATAGCCCATTCCCCGAAACGCGCCGACGAGGCTTCCCGCTCCGGGCATGGTTCCGTTGGAAGCGGCGTACACCGGGGCTTCATCGGTGACCACCAACGAAGCTCCAGCAGCCAAGATCGGCAGTGCGCTGACAAGCGATGCATAGCTGAAGCGGTCGGTGAAACCGACCAAGACGGCGTCCGCGGGTGCGGATGCCACCAACTGATGACCCATACTGGTGACGTCGTCGGCAAGCGCCTGCTCGCCAATCACGTAGACGCGACAGCGTCCGAACATTCGGTGAAGTTCCACGGCGGCGGCGTGGGAGCTTGTGACGACTTGGTCAGCGGAAAAGGGAGTGCCCGAAGAGCGAAGCCGCTGTGCGATTTGCTCCCGGGTGCATGTCGAATTGTCAGTGAGTACGACGAGAGTCTTACCCGCATCGCGAGCTGCGTGGAGAAACCGGGACGCACCGGGGAGCAGGGAAGCTCCCCGGCTGAGGGTCCCGTCCATGTCCAAGATGAACGAATCATAGCGGTCAAACAGGTTTATCGGGGTCAGTTGTCCTCCTTTGAGGCGCGGTCGAGATACGAGAGAATGATCTCGGCTGTCCAACGGGCAACATGTCCGACGACACCTTCGGCACACTTGATGTGACCGTCGGCGGCTCTGAACTTGTCAGCTTGCTCTGGGTTCCAGAAGTCTACGCCGATGCCGACGACGCGCTCTTGGACCTTGCGGCACTCGAGGCTGCCGTAGGATGCCTCATAGCGTTCGATGAGTTCCTTTACGAGGCCGAAGTTGTCCCATCGGAGGCGCTTGGGATCCTTCATGTTGTCGCGGTCGCGACCGACGATGAGGCCGATAGAGATGATGCCGCCGGAGAGAGCACCGCACGTACGCCCGGTGCATCCCATTCCACCCGAGAAACCCGTTGTCGCTCGGAACGCAGCGGGCGCATCAATCTCGAATACGTCCATGATGGAACCGACAACGCACTGTGCGCAGCCGTGGTAGTCCTTCTCGTACTGAACGGCCTTCTCAACAACGGTGTCAATGATCTGAGCATGATCCATGATTGGGCATCTCCTAGAAAGCACTGCGGCCTACGCCGGGGGGGTACGCTTGACATCGGAACGGAGCACGCCAAGAGAGCCCTTCAGATATGAGATGAATCTCTCGACGGGTTGACCGTTCTCGTCAAACGATGTCCCCGATAGCCGCAGACATGGATCCCAAAGAGGGATCCCAAGAAGTTTCGTTTCGTCAATTCCGGAGCGAACGGCCATGACTTCGCGTTCAGCATGCCGAACGCGTACATCAAAGCGACGCTCCAACAAGGAGTAAAGGTCGGTATCGAATTCGGAGCAGTCGAGGTCCATCAGGTCGCCGAAGGTAGATCGAGGGAGATACGAGTTCACAAACAAGATCGGCGTATCGTCCACAAACCGAAGACGTCGCAGGTAGATCACGTCGCGCTCGTCGGTTCTGAGGGCGTTCCGAAGCTCGGTCGTACTAGGAAGGAGCTCGCGAGAGATGAGCGCCGTGCGGTAGGGCTTCTCGATCCTTTGGAGCATCTCTCCGAAGCTGATGAGCTCTCCCATGAACACAAGCGGCACGGACTGCGAATCGCGTACGAAAGCGCGCTTGCCACGCTCGCGGCGGATGTGTCCTTCGGCGATGAGTTCACGCATTGCACGACCAACGGTCGGTCGGCTGACGGCCAGCGACTTGGCGATCTCCTCCTCGCTGAAAAACTCAGAATTCGGAGCAAGTTCGCCGCTTTCAAGGAGATCCAAAAGGACCTGCTTGACCTGATGGTAGAGCGGGAGCGCTCCACCTTGATCGAGCATATCGCGGAACCTCAAGAGTAGCCGTGCATTGTCAGTCTGTGAACCCATCATAACAAGAGTCTACCCCCTCCTTTGGTCCTGCACAAAGTCCTGCAGTTTGTCCAAGAAGACGTGGTTTAGGGTGTGTCACATCTCGATTCAATCACCCTTGACCTCCGGGACTCAATCCGTGCAATCACGCCTGCACGGAGAAAATGGGGCGAGGATCAGCGAAGAACCGGGGAAGAACGAGAATATCCGGATTCTTCTTGCCAACCACATCCAGCGCCATCTTAAGCGCCGCATCGAAATCAGGTGCTGGCGTCAATCCATGCTCGCGGATGAGACCCGGAAGCACGTCGCCAGCGATAATCGATGCTGCGGTGAGTTTCCAGTGATGGGCGGCGTCGCCGCACATCATGATGCTGTGCTTGGGGCTGAATGCGTAATGGTGCTTGTAGGCCCTGACGTACTCGGGGTTGTTCGCGAAGTAGTCGCGATGCATGAAAAACTCTTCCACATCGAAGCATTCACGAAACAGCTGCAGCGCTTCGTGATCCGCCGGGCGATGTTTGGAGATGATACCGCGGCACTGAGCGAGCGAGATGAGCACCCCGCCGTCGCGAAGAAGAGGACGGTTCTGCGCCATGCGAAGGACCTGCGAGAATGTTCCAAGGCAGCCGGGGTTGTCGCTTGTGTCGTAGCCCAAGTCGCGCGCAACGCCGTTGACCACGATATCGAATTGGGGGACATCCACGAGGTAGTTCTCATCAGCGCGGGCATATTCCACCTGCTCCAGCTCGGGGACATGACCGGCGAAGACGTCGATAACGCCATTTCCGGGCCCGACAAGTGCGTCAACATAAAAGATTCTCTTGCCGGTGACCTTCTCGATCAAGGCATGGGTGGCAAGTTTGTGTTGGCGGTAGATGTTCTTCTCGGGCAAGTACTCGGCATGAAGCACATCGAGCGTCTTGTAAATGGAGTAGGCATGAAGGGAATCAAGCGTGCGGTGCGAAGCAAGGCCGATCGACACCCCTTGCCCCGCATATCCCCCGAATCCAAGCGGCTTGATGGTACCGACGTAAATGAGGTGGTCGGAATCCACTAAGGCATGGTCATACTCGACATGATCTCCGTAGTCGGTGACGCCGAGAAACACATTGCCGTCGATACAGTCGTGGTTGCGGATTCTACTGGTTGCGCCGTCGAACGGACAGAAGCGATCGTACACCGCGTCTCCGAGAAGATTGCGGAGTTCGAACACGGTGCACTTGCGATGGCCGCCGATCGCACAGACCAGGTCGATCTTCTCATCAGGAATGCCGATGCGGTTCAGTTCCTCGAGAAGGATCGGCATGATCGTCTTCAGCGGGACCGGATGTTTGAAGCCGTCATCGAAGGCGATGGTGACCGTATTTCCCGGCCGAACAAAGTCTGCAAGCGGTTCCATCCCGATCGGGTTGGCGAGCGCGTTCCGGACAGCGGCTTGCGGGTCCGGGTGAAGGGTCATCTCCGGGAACTCCTGTGTGCCGTAGCGAAGTACGGTGGCCGAATCCGGCACCGCGATCTCTTTCCATGTGTTGGCGTACTGAACCGTCACTTTTTTCACGTGAAGGCCTCCCTGTTTTCGCTTTGTCGAGGTTGACGTTGAACCAATTCCAGCAGATTCCCGTCTGGATCCACAAGGTAAGCGATCCGCCACCCGGCGCTCGTGCTGCGATTCTCCAGCACAGTGACGCCGGCGTTTCGCAACCGGTGAAGCTCGAGAGTGAGATCCGGGGTAGAAAAAGCCAAGTGCGGAAATCGAATCACCTTCGAGCGTCGCTCTGAGGTGGAATCGGGAAGGATCTCGATTCGTTGCCCGGCCGTGTCCACCAAGAACACGATCGGCGGACGGACGTCACTGGACAGAAGATCCTGTCTACGAAGTCCGAACCACTCCTCATACCATGACGCAAGAACGAGCGGATCCACTGCTCTCAGCGCGATGTGGTCGATCTGCATGGTCTGCCTCTCCATAGGATAGCTTGTAATGATATGCTGACATCCTGTACCAGTAGTGTATACGCTGAATCGGCCGGGATCAACTGAGAAGAATGTCCGGTCCGAAAGCGGTTCGCGGCGGTTCAGAGCATTGACAGAGGGCGGTTTCATCTGTAATATTGTTAAGATGTTATTGCAAGCTAGCAAGACGGAAAGGAAAGAGCTCTGACACAGGGGCGAAACATCCCAGTGGCAGAGGATTCCAGATAGCGGTTTGCCAGAGACGAGGCGAGAGGAAGCACGCGCACATGTGCTGCTGTCGAGAGAGCCTCGAGAACAAAGAAGGAGGAGAGAATGGAACAACAGATAAAGATTGCGCCAAAGGACATGCCCAAGTACATCATCACCTCGCTGATCGAGGCCGATGTCACCAAGGATCACATCCAGGATTTCCTGACGCGTGTCAAGCCGCACGGGTTTCTGTCTGTCGCTGTGGATCTCCCATTCGTGGACATGACGGTGGATTTCCTTAAGGATGTAGAAACACATGTGACGACGGTGTCTTCGTATCCTCTTGGTGGGATGACAACGGAGACCAAGCTCAACCAAGTCGCGTTTGCCAGGGAACACGGGGTGTTCGACATCGACGTCTCGATGAACTATTTCGCGATCAAGAGCGGGAAGTTCGCAGACGTGGAGGACGAAGTGCGCCGGATCATGGGCGAAGCGCAGGCGGTCAAAGTCGTGCTGATCCCTCAGGTCGGCATTCTCACGAACAATGAGAAGGCAAAGACGGTGGAGGCTCTGCTCAAGGGAGGATGCACCAACATCAAGACCGGTTCGGGCTTCGGATGGACGACGGAGGTCGAGGATGTTGTGTTCCTGAAGCGCAAGTTCGGGGATGACCTGCACATTGAAGTCGCGGGTGGCGTGCGAACGTACGACGACGCGATGGCGATGATGAACGCGGGAGCGGAGATCCTTCACTCCAGCACAGCGTTCAAGATCTGCGGCATCAACGAGAAACTGGCATACCAAAAGCAGGGGTGATAGGCATGAACATCGATCGCAAGGCGTTTGCAGGAACGATTGACCATACGTACCTCAAGATCGAGGGAGGGCCTGGAGAGATCAAGCGCATCTGCTTGGAAGCGGAGAAGTACGGGTTCGCTTCAGTCGCCGTGTATCCGAGTGTTGTCCCGATGGCGGCGAAGCTTCTTCGGGGTACGCCGGTTGAGATTTGCGCCGCGCTCGGATTCGATCTGGGTACGTACACGCCGGATCAGAAGGCTTTTGAGACACGCGATATCATCGAGAAAGGCGCAACGGAAGTCGACTTGGTGCTGAACGTGGCTGCGGCAAAGATGAAGGAATGGGGGCTTGTGGAAGAGGAATTGGGCAAGTTCCGCGAGGCGGCCGGGAAGACGACGGCAAAAATCATCCTCGAGACGTATCTGCTGACGGACGAGGAGAAGGTCAAGGTCTGCGAGCTGGCGAAAGCCGCGAAACTGGACTTTGTCAAGACGTCAACCGGTTTCCGGAAGGGAACAGCCGACAAGCCTGGTGGTGCCACGGTCCACGATGTGAAACTGATGGCGGATACGGTATTGCCTGACGTTCGTGTCAAAGCGGCGGGTGGAATTCGGACATTGGATGACGCGTTGGCGCTGATTGAGGTTGGCGCTACGCGGTTGGGCTGCAGTGCAGGTGTACAGCTGATGGAGGCCTACGACAAACGCTTCGGTTAGCCGAGAACGAGATCGGCGGGGACTCCAAGTACCGCGCGATCGGAAGAAGAAACGGCGGTGAAACGCTTCATGCGAGGCGTTCCATCGCCGTTCTTATTGGGACGGGCAAGAGCTTGCCGGGGGGGGGAAACTCCGACAGAAGCGGCAGGCTTACGGAGGAGTGCGCGTTGTTGGCCGAGAGACTGCGGACGAGAAGAACCGCGACCGGTTCACGATTTGGAGCCGGTCGCGGTTGGAGCCGCGTGGCGGGAGGGTTAGGAACGACTGTCCAGTTCGACGATCATGTCGCAGCCTGATGTGCTGTGGATGAACGAAGCGCCGAGTTCCAGAAGGTGGATGGCGTCATCGAGTTTGCGGATGCCGCCGGATGCCTCGAGCGAGACATCGTCGCCGAACGCCCGCTTGATGAGTGTGATGTCTTCGGGAAGGCAGATGCCGCCGTGGCCGTTGGTCTTGACTCCGGTGATCCCCGATTCAAGAATCAACTCGGTGATCCAGAGTTTCTCTTCGTTGGTGAGGATGTGGTACTGCGGGATGACGATGATGTCGATCTTGGCGGCAACGAGATCCTTCATCGCTTCGAGTTCGTGCTTCAGCTCGTCTGCATCCCTGGACTTGATGGCGCTGAAGCTGAGTGATGGATTGATCTCGTCGAAGCCGTGAGCGAGGGCAAATCGAATCTGGTCAAGCTTGGTCGCGAGGGTCATTCCTCCAAGCGGATACCCGACGGCTGCGGTGATGAGAACGCCGCTTCCGGAGAACAGTTCCTTGGCAAGAGGAAGGAACGGCATATCCACGGCGTAGGCGCTGATGGGATAGGGTTTAACTCTGGCAATCGCTTCGCGAACGACGGATTCTGTCACATCGGTGCCGAGAATGCCCGTCTTGATCGTTGCTGCAAAACTCTTTGTAGTCCAATCCATTCGTGGCCTCCTACGAACGAGCTGCCCCTAGCAGCTGTTCCACGATCTTGACGCCGGCACTGGTTCCGAGCCTTGACGCGCCTGCTTCCACCATTTGCTGAGCGTGCTGTGCGTTTCGGATGCCGCCGGATGCCTTCACCAGCGCGGCATCGTTGACGACAGACTTCATCAGGCGAACATCGTCGATCGTTGCGCCGCCGGTGGAGAAGCCGGTAGATGTCTTGACGAAGTCGATGCTTGCCTTCACGGCGAGTTCGCACGCCTTGACTTTCTCCGGGTCAGTCAGAAGGCATGTCTCGAGGATGACCTTGAGAACGTGGCCTTCGGTGGCGGAGCGGAGGGCTTCCATTTCACGAGAAACGTAGTCGTAGTCAGCGGCCTTGAGAGCGGCAACGTTCATGACGAAGTCGATTTCGCCCGCTCCGTTCGCAAGGGCGTCTTGCGCCTCGAAGGCCTTGTTATCAATGGTGAATCCGCCGGTGTGAAAACCGATTGCAGCGTCCACCACGATGGGAGTCCCGGCGAGTAGCTTTGCGCAACGAGCGACGTGGACCGGATGGACGGCGACGGAGGCGAAGCCGAAGCGAATGGCTTCGAGGCAGGTACGGACAAGATCGCCATAGCGGGCATCGATGTGGAGTTCCGTATGGTCGATCATCGAAGCGATGTTCGACGAGGTCGTATGGGGCACGTGTAGCTCCTTTCTTGTCAAAGGTAGGGGATGGCCGTGAAGGCCATCCCCGCGATCGAAGGTTTGTGTTTGGTGCAAAGCGACACGGATCAGCTGCCTGGGCCCGTGTCGCTTTCTTCGGTGACTTCCTTCTGATGTCGGCGGAGGAAGACGCGGCGGATCTGTTCACCGAGGCGCACGCCGTTTCGAGAGGCGGCGACCTGAAGATTGATGACAACAGCGACCAGGATGACCGCTCCAAGGACCGCGTCCTGGATGTAGGCGTTGGTACCGAGCAGGACGAGTCCGTTCTTGATGACGGCAAGGATGAAGGATCCGATGAATGCTCCTCCGATGCTGCCGATACCACCGGCAAGAGCGGTGCCACCGATCACGGTGGAGGCGATGGCATCAAGTTCGTAGCCTGCTCCTTGCGTAGGCGAAACCATCCGTAGGAAGCACAGAGATACAATGCCGGCGAAGCCCGCGGCGAAGGAGGTCAAGACGAAATTGGTGATCTTGATGCGATCGGTGTTAATCCCGGAGAGGCGTGCGGCACGAATGTTGCCGCCGGTGGCATAGACCTTGTAGCCAAAAGTGGTCTTACTGAGGAGAAGCCAGCTGACAAAGACGACTACAAGTAGCCAGATAATCGGTACCGGGAAGACATCTCCCAGGACCGCTCCTCCCATGATCTTTGCAATCAGTCCACGGTCTCCGAGAACACGGGGACGGCTGCCGGAGACCACCAGCACAATACTTCGTACGATCATCATCGTGGCCATTGTCGCAATGAACGATGGGATCTTGGCTTTGGTCACGACAAGGCCGTTGAACAATCCGATGAAACAGCAGAAGATCAGCGCGATGAGGAAAGCAAGGATGGGAGCCATCCCGGATTCCATCATGACGATGGCGGAAATTCCACTGAGCGCGAAGGTGGATCCGATGGACAAGTCGAATTCGCCCGAGATGATCAGGAACGTCACGGCCATGGTCATGATTCCGAGCAACGAGCTCTGCCGCAGCACGTTCATCAGGTTGTTCGGCGTGAAGAACGTGGACGTCGAGAAGCCAAAGAACAGCATGATGACAACCAGGGCCAAAAGCACCCCTGCCTCACGCATCGAGAAAAAGCGAGCTATCAGTTTCTTCATATCATCTATCCTCAGGGGTATCCGAAGAACTCGTCCGAGTTGCGCTTGACGAAGAGGACACGGGAACGCTGTCGGCGTTTGGCGTGCATCCCCCGCCAAGACCTTGATGAACATTGATCTCGTGAACGACATTGGCAACGGTCACGTTGGATCCGCGCAGTTCGGCTACAATCCGCCCATTGGCCATGACCAGGATGCGGTTGGCGACCTGAACAAGCTCCTCGGAGTCCAATGAAACGTAGATGGCGGAAACGCCATTGCGGGCAAGCTCGAGGATCATCCTGCGGATCTCCATTTTGGCACCGACGTCGATTCCACGTGTCGGCTCGTCGAGAAGGAGGATGCTTGGGTGGGCAGCGAGCCACCGTCCCAGGAGAACCTTCTGCTGATTCCCCCCGGACAGGCTGGCCGCTTTGGCGAAGATCGACGGTGTGCTGACCTGCATCGATTTGACACACTCTTCGGCAACGTTGGATTCGGCACGCCGATCGATGAAGCCCATCGTGGCAAGATCATCTAGAACCACGGCGGATGCGTTGGAGCGCACAGGTTGCTCGTAGAACAGCTCGTCCGCACGTGATTCGCTTAGATACGCCATCTTCCGGCGGATCCCGCTCCGAGGAGTTCGGGGGCGGAATGCCTCACCGTCAAGGATCAATTCTCCCTTGGTAGGTGGGTGGACGCCGAACAGACATTCAAGAAGCTCCGTTCGGCCTGCGCCTCGCAGTCCGGCAAGTCCGAGGACTTCACCCGGAGCAAGATCGAAGGTGATGTCTTTGAGCCCGAGCTTGTGCTGACATAATCCGCAGACCCGCAGCCGCGGGCACGAATCGTCATGATCCGTCTCGATCGCAAGTTTGGCGTCTTCGATGGCATCGGTCGTTACACCACATCCGACGATCAGTTCGGTCAGGCGGGAGACGGACATCGTGTGTTCGAAGTTATCTTCGGTGGAGACGAAGCGACCGTTGCGAAGGACGGTAATGCGGTCGCAGATGGCAATAACCTCGTTGAGTCGGTGGCTGACAAAGACAAACGTGGTTCCTGCCGATCTGAGCTTGCGGAGAACGCCGAATAGCAGTGAAACCTCGTCCTCGGAAAGGGAAGAGGTCGCTTCATCGAGAATGACGAGCTTGGCTTCCTCCACAAGCGCCTTTGCAATGAGAATGAGCTGCCGCTCCGCTGCAGAGCAGCGGGACACGGGGCGCCTTGGATCCAGGTCGATGCCCAATCGGCGAAGCGTCTCCGCCGATCGTCGAACCATCTCTGTCCTATCAAGGAGAGGCCCGCGATGAGGCGGGACCGGGTCGAGAAAGATATTCTCGGCAACGGTGAGGTTCTCACAGATCGGCACTTCCTGATGAACGATTTGAATGCCGAGATCCTCGGCATCCCGTGGTTCATGACACACGGCCGGGCTGCCATCAAAGATCATCTGGCCGCTGTCGGGCGAATACACGCCGCCGCTGATCTTGATCAGCGTGCTCTTGCCGGCTCCGTTCTCGCCGATCAGTCCGTGGATCTCATGGGTATCGATGGAGAACGAGACATCGCGGAGAGCATGGACGCCGCCGAAGGACTTGGTCATCCCTCGGTAGTCGATGAGCCGGCGTTTCGGGCAAGCGGTTTGTCCGCTGGTTGTAGCCTTCGTCTGCACCGTTTCCTGCGTCGTCATGATCGGCTACTTGGGGTCGATCTCGTAGCTTGTGGTCTGACGCCAGATCTTGCCGCTCTTGAACACAATCGTGTCAAATGCATCCTTGATCGTGCCGGCGTCGGAGTCGAGCGCCCAGCGAAGAAGCATGGTGTCGCCTTCGAGGGTGATACCCGCCTTCGGGTTGTCGTAGGGACGCATGTTCGGCATCCCGGCGATGAGCTGCTGGAGGGCTCCGGCGATCTGATCGGGGCCTTTGAATACGCCGCCGAGTCCGATCAAGAGGGCGTCATCGGTGTAGTCGAACTTCATGGCGTCAACATCGCCGGAGAAGACGGCTTGGTTGTGATGATCGAGAATCTCCTGGGGTGTTCTGTCCATTTGCAGGTCCTTTCCTGTTCCGGTGTTTCGAAGAGAAGAAGCGGGCCGCCGTTGACGGCCCGCCTCTACGACATGATCTAGCGGTAGCCGCCAGCGATCAATTCGGTTAGGCCGTAGGCTTCCACATCCGCTCCCGTTACGACATGCCCACCAGTGTTCACAGAGGAGGGCTTGATGCCGAGCGTGTTCCACAGGTACAGCTGCATGAACGAAAGGAACCCCTCGGAGTACGGGTGCTGGTCGATGGTGAAAGCCATCGTGCCGCCGGCGAGTGCTTCAGCGACCTCTTCCGTGAGGTCGAATCCAGCGGAGAAGACCTTGCCTTCAAGACCGTTGTTGGAAATGAACTGTGCGGCAACCGGGCTTCCGGTTGTGTCGACAGCACAGAACGCGGCCACATCGGGGTTGGCGAGGTAGTAGCTCTCGACGGCACCGTATGCGGTGACGCGGTCGTGGGTGGTGTCAACAACGTCGATCTCTACGCCGGCCGGCTCGAGCACGGTTCGGCCCGCATCCATTCGGTCTTCAAGAGACGTCTGGCCAGGGTTTTCCGTGAGGAAGCAGACCTTCTTGCCGGCAGTGTCGGGACCGAGCAGTTCAAGAATGTATTCGCCCCAGGCGATCCCGGCGGCGTAGTTGTCCTGACCGATGTAGGCAAGGCCATACTTCTCGGCGGCTTCAGTTCCGGTGGCCATGATGACGATCGGAATGCCGGCATCGATGTACTTCTCGATGACGGTGTCGAGGGAATTCGGGACAGCGACGAAAACGGCGACGCCGTCTACACCGCTGGCCAGAAGGGTCTCAAGCACGTCAAGCTCTGCAGCGATGTCTCCGCCGGAGGGACCGAGATGCTGGGCCTCTGCGCCGACCATCGCCGCCGCGTCCTTGAATCCCTGGAACACCGGAACCCAGAATTGAACTGATGTCGCGATGGTTACCATCGCGAAGTCAAGCTGGCCGTCGGCCTGTTCATACTGTGCAAGCGGGCTTTGTGCTCCAGCCGCCAGGCTGCACACAAACAATGCCACTGCAAGAACTGCTACCACACTCTGAAATCTTCGCATTCAATGCCTCCTTCATCCGCCCTGCTGGTGAGTGATAGTACTGTTTTTGGTGCGAGAACGTTCGCTGGTTGGTTGAGGGTTGGAATCACCTCCTGCCTTCGACCGGCGAGCCTCCTGCTTGAGGTTGGAACGGCGAGACAGCGAGCTGGACATGGAAGCGGTATCGTTCCGGTTGAGATGTGGAGAGGACGGAACAATCCGTAGATCCACGATGCTTCATACAAGCCAGCGTAGTCAGGCCCTGTTCTGCTACCTCGAAGCTGATCAGTCGTAAGGATCATAGGTCGTAAGGATCTCTTTACATCATTATATGCTGATATCTCGGTCGAATCAACCGCCAGAAGAGGAGCAGGCACGGCCATTGGGGCCATGCCTGCCTTCGTGTGCTTGGAGCTATGGCAGGTACATCTGATCACACAATCAGGTCACCTGAGCAAGGCGCGTGCACAGGTCGCTGATGGCGGCCACAGCGTCCTTGAAGATCGGCTTCAACTGACTGTATCGGGCCGATGCTTCAGGGTTCGGCGTGGTGCGGTGCATGACCTCGGTGAGATCGTCGACGACTGAGAAGTCTTTCCAGAGACCGACGCCGACGCCACCGATCATTGCGGCACCAAGCGCCGCCGCTTCCTGTCCGATGTTGCTGACGTTCACCGGGATCTCAAACACATCGGTGAGGATCTGTCGCCAGATGGGACTCTTTCCGCCACCTCCCACGAGGCGCATCTCGGAGGGGGTGACACCTCGCTTCCTGTAGTGATCGAGGATCAAGCCGAGATCGAGGCTGACGCCTTCCATCGCAGATCGAATGACGTCTGCGCGGGAATGAGAGGGGCCGATTCCCAAGTAGGCCCCCTTCAGATCGGGGTTGTCGGCGTGCATGTTGCCGCCTCCGGCGAAGGTGCTGAGGAACATCAGCCGGTTCGAGCCGTGAGGCGACATTGCCGCTTCGACCTCCATCAGCGAGAACGGATCAACACCAAGCTGCTTGGCGGCCTGAACCTCTGTCCTGCAAATGGTATCCTGGACCCACTGGTACGTGCTTCCCGCGGAGTAGACGCCCATCTGAGGGGTATACATTCCGGGGACCACATGACAGAAGTTGGAGATGCGAACCTCATCCCCGATGACCGGCGTATCGCTGGCAACGGACATCCAACCGGATGTGCCGATGTACGAGTAGATGCGATCCTTGCTGACAACGCCGGCTCCTGCTGCCGTGCAAGGAACATCCTCACCGCCGACGACGACGGGAATCCCCGCTGGGAGCCCCATCTGCTTTGCCGGAGCAGGCAGCAAATCACCGGCGACGTGGGTCGACGGGAACACGTCCGGGAGCTTCTCCATCGGGAAATCAGCAGCAGCGAGCAGTTCCTCGGAGTAGGCCATCTTGTGGATGTCAAAGAATCCGGTGAGCTGCGCATCGGAAGGATCGGTCAGCTGTGCGCCGGTCATCCGGAGGGTGATGTAGTCTTTCGTCCCGAGGAATTTGTGTGTCTTGCTGAACAGATTCGGCTCGTTGTCGCGGTACCACATAAGCTTGAACCCGGAGTAGAAGGCAGGATCAAAGGCACAGCCGGTCTTCCTGTACCACTCATCCAAGCCGATCTTTTCGAGCAGTCGGGTCGCCTGCTCCGAACTCCGAGAGTCAAACCAGACCATCGTTGACTCTCGCAGCAGATTTCCCTCTTTGTCGACGGGAACATTCCCCATGCCGTGGCCGTCAAATGAAATGACCGCAACGTCGTTGACATCGATGCCCGTCTTAGCAATGACCTCACGGGTTCCGGCGACGATTGCATCCCACCAATCCGTGGGCTTCTGCTCGGCCCAACGTGGCTGAGGGTATTCGGTCCCGTAGGCCTGGAACGACTTCCCAAGAAGTGTACCATCCCGGTCATAGAGAACGACCTTGCTTCCACCTGTACCCATGTCATGGGCGATGATGTACCGCTTTGTCATGCAAGCCTCCTTCTTGTTCGGTCGGTGCACGTCTCCTGGCTGCGACCGCTGTCTCTCTCGGGACCTGGTCGCTCCAGATCTTTTGAAGATACGATAACACTCTGTCATAACAACATTACAACCTAGCCGAGAAGATTCTAGATCTCCGGGTTACACGTGTCAAGGCGAGACACGATAGCAGGCGCTCACATGCACCGGTGGTGTCGTGCGCGTCAAGGAAACGCGGAGTCGGCATTTGCACCGGCAGCGTGAGGATTGGCAAGTCGACAGCTACAATCGCAGTATACGTTGCGGCCGCGGGGGAGAATCGCCGCTGCAGCGGCGTTCGAAACGAGAGACTGGAGCTTTGGGTAGAATGACAAACAGAACGAACCAAGAATGGCCGCGAACCATCCAAGAAGGATTCGCAAGAAGTGTAGATCGATATCCGGACCGTATCGCAGTTCGCAATACCCGTCTTCAGCCAGGCGAGGCTGAAGCGGTGACCTACGCAGAACTGAACATGATGGTGGAACGCCTAGCTTCGGGGCTTGCTGGGAGAGGGGTTGCCAAGGGAGATCGGATTGTGATCCACGCACCTCCTTCGATCCACTATGCCTCGATCTTCCTGGCCAGTGTCCGCCTTGGCGCATCGGTTGTTCCATTAGATCCTCAGCTTCGACGCAGCGAACTCCGGGGCTTGATTGAGAAGGCCGATCCCGAAGTCGTGTTCACGTCAAGTGCGGATGCGGAAGAAATCCGCGATATTGCGTCGCAGATTGTCGAATTGGATGTGGCGGGGGAGCTAGGGTTCGCGGCGCTTCTGTCGAGCGGGGATGCTCCTGTTGAGGAGACCGCCGTATCCCCCGATGATACGGCGGTTCTGGCGTTCACATCCGGGACCACGGGGCAGGCCAAGGGCGTGGTTCTGTCGCATCACAACTTGATCGCGGACGCGTTCCTTTCGTCAACGATGATGCCGATCACGGAGCAGGACGTGTTCCTGAGTATTGCGCCGTGGCATCACCTTCTCGGCCTGATGAGTTCGCTGATCGTTCCGTTGGTTCGTGGAGCGCAGACCATGTACACGAACGATCATCGAAGACTGGCGCCGCTTCTGAAATCGCAGGGAGTCAGCGTGTTCATCGGGGTGCCGAAACTCTACCATGCGTTGTACGCGCGGATGGTGGGGCAGGTGACGCGAACGTTGCCGGGAAGGACGCTGCTTCGAGTGGCGCCGAGAGCGGTAGGGCGGTCGTTGCGAAACCGATTGACACGGGGACATCTGCGCTTCTTCGTCAGCGGATCGGCGCCGCTCGACGCGGAAGTCAGCAGTGGGTTCAGGCGTCTGGGGATCGGACTTCTGGAAGGATATGGATTGACGGAGACATCACCGATCGTTTGCTTCTGCGATCCATTCACGCGAAAGACAGCGACAGTCGGACCGCCGCTCCCGGACGTTGAGGCGAAGCTGATTGAGACCAATGCGGATGGGATCGGTGAGCTTTGTGTGCGTGGGCCGATCGTGATGCAGGGATACTTCGAAGACGAACAAGCAACCGCCGAGATTATCGATGAGGACGGGTGGTTGCATACAGGCGATCTCGCGATGATCGATGCAGAGGGCGAGATTTATCTGAAGGGCCGTGCGAAGAACGTCATTGTTCTTGAGAACGGCAAGAATGTCTATCCCGAGGAAGTCGAGTGGGAGATGGCATCGGCGCGCTATGTCGAGGAGATCATGGTACGCGGTCGGACAGTGAACGGCCGGGAAGTGGTTGAGGCGTTGGTGTACCCGAATATGGAGCAGTTGGTCGAAGACGGGATCCGTGAACCCGAGGAAATCCGCACCGCCGTGTGGGAAGCCATCTGCTCACGGCAGTCTCGGCTTTCGCCTCACAAGAGATTGCACGGACGAGATCGCTTGATCATCGTAGATGAACCATTCCCCAAGACCAGCACCCTGGATATCAAACGTCATCTCTCCGTGACGACGGCATCGGGGGAGCGGAATCGAGAAGGCTAGGTCGGCTGTCGATTGGGCCATGGGCATCTGGGGTATCGGCGATACGCACATTGGAGCGGGTTCATCGTGCGGATGTCTGGATTGGGGGTTCGATGAGCAGGACAGAGGGGTTTGACCGGGTGATCGACCGGCGCCACAGTGACAGCCTGAAGTGGCATGCCTACGATGAAGACGTGCTTCCGATGTGGGTGGCGGATATGGATTTTGCGTCACCGTCAGTTGTCATCGATGCGTTGGAATCCCGCGTGCGGCACGGTGTGTTCGGGTATTCGCGCGAGTGTCAAGAACTCCGCGAGAAGGTGGTCGAGCGCATGTGGGAGATGCACCGGTGGCGCATCTCAGAGGCGTCGATCGTGTTCCTGCCCAACGTGGTGAGTGGATTCAATCTGGCGGCGCAGGCAGTTTGCCGTCCCGGCGATGGAGTCATCTACCAGCCACCGGTCTATTTCCCGATCCTCCGGGTTCCGGGAAACGTGCAGGCTGCTGCACAACGATCCCCCTTGGTAAGGTCCGCAAGCGGGCGTTATGAGCTTGATTTCGACGGATTTGGTGAAGCGATCGACGCAAGAACGCGGATGTTCTTGTTGTGCAACCCGCACAACCCTGTGGGGAGAGTCTTTACGCATCAGGAGCTTATCAAGCTGGCGGAAAGCTGCCTGGAGAGCAACGTGGTTATCTGCTCCGACGAGATCCACGGGGAGCTGGCCTATGAGGGGCATCGTCATCTACCGATTGCATCGCTATCCCGAGAGATCGAAGCGTCCTCGATTACGCTGATTGCGCCGAGCAAGACGTTCAACGTCGCCGGGATGGGTTTCGCGATGGCGATCATCCCCGATCCGAAACTGCGCGAACGATTCACGGAAGCGCGGAGAGACTTCGTGCCGTCACCGTCGGCCCTCGGATACACAGCGGCGCTGGCTGCATACACAAACGGCGAAGCGTGGCGTCAGGAACTCCTTGCGTATTTGCAGGGAAATCGCGACACGCTCACGCAGTACGTGGAAGAGAGCCTTCCCGGTGTTGACGTCCATCCGGCGGAGGCGACATACCTTGCGTGGCTGGATTGCCGCGCGCTAGATCTTGGTGGATCGCCGCAGGCATTCTTCTTGGACCACGCGCGGGTTGCGTTGAACGACGGCGTGTCGTTCGGTCCCGGCGGAGAGGGATTCGTGCGGATGAACTTCGGTTGCCCCAGGGCGCAACTCGTGGAAGCGCTGGATCGAATGCGTGCTGCACTGGATGGGCAAAGGTCCCGACTGCCAGGGGTGCAACTTGCGGGGGAAGCGTCAGCCTGATCCTGTATTCAGTCTAGGCAGGCGCTTCCCCCGTTGTCTCGGGACGAAGTTGCCGTCCTACTTGGGGCAGCAGTGGATGTTCTCGGTCATCAGCTGTTCGATGTCTCCGAGGGCATCGTGGGTCCAGCAGTCATCCCCTCCGGCGCTCTCGCGGAAGACGAGCGCCATGATGTACGCCAGCTCCTTCAAGGTTGCTCCCGCGTCCAGTGCGCCTTTGAAGTGTTTGAGCAGGCAGGGCCGCGAACGGCTCTTGATGGCGAGGCAGAAGCAGATGAACTGATACGTCTTCTCATCGATCAGGCGCTTGTCGGTGTATAGAGCGTCGATCTCGTCGAATTTCTCACTGAACTCCGGGAACCACTGTGCAAGCATCCGCATGGGAACCTCCTTGGTTCGATGGTTGATTGAGGCGATGTGTGCGAGAGACTCCTTGTGGTTGCACTGCAGCCATCACAAAGGCAGGTACACATAGACGAGGGAATAGTAGATCCCGACTCCGATGAACACGGCACCTGTGATCCGGCGCGCCCATCTTTCGATGCAACTCAACCGTCCGAATAGCTTCCCTGCTGTCTTCAGTCCCACCGCCAACGCGAACGACACGGCAAGAACCGGCAGTGCCGTTCCTATTCCGTAGGCGAGGGGCGCGGCAAGCGGAGACTGCTCGGCGACCGCCAGCGGGATCAGGCTGCCAAAGAACAGAGTGGCCGAGACCGGACAGAATGCCACTGCGAGCAGGACGCCCAGCAACCATGCGCCGAATAGTCCCATCTTGTCGATCCGTTGCTGCCAGCCGGAACGGAGGTGGTCGCGGGGTGGGCGTATCCGGATCAAGTCGAGCAAGAACACGCCGGCAACGACGAGAATCGGTCCGAGGAGCTTGTTCATCGCCCGCTGCAGAATCAGTGACAGACCGGGAGCGGCTATGAGCCCGGCAACGAGCAGGGCTCCGATCGCGACATAGGTAGTGGCGCGGCCGAGGGTGTAGAGCAAACCGGATGCCAGCACGGCCCCGGGGCGACCGGTGCGCCTGGCCACATAGGATATGGCAGCGATATTTGCTGCCAGCGGGCAGGGGCTGATCGACGTGAGGATGCCAAGCCATGCGGCTGAGGCCCACAAGACAATTGCGTCACTCATGGATGTCTCCCAACATGCGTTGCACCTGAGCGATGACGTACGAATCAAACGCCCCGGTTCGCGTTTCGTGGATAAGCTCCCACGTTCGTGTCAGCACACGGTGTTCCCGTTCGTCCTCTCCGTCCATCAGCACAATCACCAGCGATGGCGATGCAAGGTCATAGTCAAAGACAACGTGCTGATTCTCGGGAAGCTCCATGTTCATGGCCTGCCAACGCAACGTCCCTGCGGCGAGCTCATCGGGAAACGCACGCAAGATCGCCTCATACGCACGCTGCTCGATCTCGAGGCAGGTTGGGCAGCGGTGCGTGTTGTGGAAGTAGTATGCGGCGACAAACGACGCGAGGGCTCGATCCGGTTCTGCGTCCTGCTCTTGAGCGAGGCCGTCTGGCGATGCTTCCCCGGGAGAGTCCAACGGTTGGTGATCCAGGTCCTCTTGCGGCGCAGATCGTTCATCCAGCTGAGTTTGAGGTTCGTCGGCAGCCTCTTGAGTGACACCTGCAGAGCGCTCAGCCGCGGAGCTGATGACAGGCGATTCTGTCGTGCGTGCCTCCTCTTGTGCCGACGAATCGTCGCCCGTCCACGCAGAGATTTCGGCGGAGATTGCGATCACGAACGTTGTCGCGGCAAACGTGAGCAGGAGGGCCACAATCAGTCTTCTGATCTTGGCGGCAACCGAGGCGTTCCGCATCATGTCAGGCGAGGAGGGCAGTGATTTCCTGCGCAGTCAGCACCTTGCCGACGGCCTTGATCTCTCCGTCAACGACAATCGCCGGCGTCATCATCACGCCGTACTCCACGATCTTGGTGATGTCTTCAACTTTGCTGATCTCTGCCTCGACACCAGCTTCTGCAACGGCTGCTTTCAAGTTGGCAAGCAGCTGCTGGCACTTGGGACAACCTGTTCCGAGGATCTCAATCTTCATGACAGCTCCTTTCTGTACGACCATTCGAACTAACTGACGACAACGCCGAACAGCTTCCCGGTCAACATTGCGGCGATGCACACGAGGGTGACGTAGGCAAGCGTCTTCTTGGTTCCAAGCACCTTGCGGATGACCAGCATATTGGGAAGCGATAGCGCCGGCCCGGCGAGCAACAAGGCGAGTGCCGGCCCATCTCCCATTCCCGCCCCTTGAAGCCCCTGGAGGATCGGAAGCTCGGTGAGGGTAGCGAAGTACATCAAAGCCCCCGACACGCTGGCGATCGCGTTTGCACCCCAGGAGTTTCCTCCCACCAACCCTGAGATCCACGACTCGGGGATCAGCGCAGCGTGTCCTGGCCGCCCGAGCAGAAAACCGGCAAGCAGAACACCGCCGAACAGGTAAGGAAGGATGAGTTTGGCGTAGGTCCAGCTGGAGGCACCCCACTCCTTGATTTCCGGGCGGCGGAACCACAGGAGGAGCATGACGAGCAATACGGCAAGGAAGCCGAGGGCGATGTAGAAGCGGGACTCGTAGATCGACGTGTAAGCCGAAGGAGCATAGGAGATGTCGGCCACTGTATCGATCGGGATGGCGAAGACTTCATCGGTTCCGGTGGGGCGAACGGACAGCACGCTTGAGGTCTGGCCGACGCGGGTGCCAGTGATCGTGGTGCCGGCTGTTGTCTGTACAGAGATCGATCCGGGCTTTCCCCAGTTGACGAATACGAGAAAGCCGATCATCACGGCAATGAATGCGGCGGTCTTCCACAAGGGGCGAGCCTCGAGTATCTCCTGCGGGGCAACGGCGGCAGCCTGCTGCTCGCGGCTCTGCTCCTCCCGACGGAACAGGAAGTGCATCGCAAGGCCGATCAGTATCGCGAACAGGATCGCTCCGATGGCACGTGCAATCCCGAACTCCACTCCGAGGACGCGGGCCGTCAGGATGATCGCCAAGACGTTGATCGCGGGCCCCGAATATAGGAACGCAATCGCCGGACCGAGGCCGGCGCCGCGCTTGTAGATGCCGGCGAACAACGGAAGCACGGTACATGAACACACGGCAAGAACCGCGCCGGAGACAGAGGCGACCGTGTAGGCAACCACTTTTCGCGCTGAGGAACCCAAGTACTTGATGACACTGCCTTGTTTGATGAAAACGGCGATCGCGCCGGCGATGAAGAACGCAGGCACAAGGCAGAGAAGCACATGCTCTCGTGCGTATTCCTGGAGCATCGCAAACGCCTCGCCGATGGCGGCGGAGACGCGCGGGTGTCCGAACGGAACGAAGTAGGCGAACAGAAACGCGGCTGCAAGGATGGCGAAGATGCGTAGCTGCTTGCTCATGATGCGTCCTCCGGGTTGGGGAGGTGTTCAAGCCGTGCAAGGACGTCGAGGATGGCGGGATCGGATAGGTGCCACATCACGCGGACGCCGTCGCGGCGCGAAGAAATGAGCCCCGATCTGGAGAGCTGTGCGAGATGCCGTGAGACAACGGATGCATCCAAACCGAGGATCGGCGCAAACTCACATCCGCAGAGTTCGCCTTGAGAAAGCATGTCCAGAATATGGACGCGTGCGGGGTGGGCGATCGCCTTGGCCACATCCGTGATCCTGAGAGTGTTCATGTTGCTCCTTGCATTCATGCACAATATTGCACGAATGATAGAGCGAGTTCGTTTGCCTGTCAAGGTGCGCTGCCAAGGAACTGTAGGAAGTCTGTAAGGAAGGTCGATAAGAGCGATCGGAACACGAATCGGGTATCTCGTTGGCTGTGGCGTCGGTTATGGGGGATCGGTCAGGAAAAGGCCTTCTCGGGCGATGACGCGATCCTCGTCGTTTCGCACGGCAAGGATCGGGATTGTGCTCTCGCGAGCGTGGAGGGGCACAACGTCCTGCACTTGCCGAGCACGATTGGCCGCAGGATCGAGGCGCAAACCGAGATGCCGAAGTCGTTCACAGACCTCTTCTCGGACCTGGGGACAGGTGAGCCCGATGTCGTCGGTGAACACGAGGGCATCAACCGGGCCCGCAACGGCCCACATCGCGCCGATCGCCGATATGAGGCGGTGAACGTACACCCGGACGGCAAGTGCAGCTCGTACGTGTGAGCGATCGGAAGAACCGGAGCCGGGCTGCGTGCTCCGAGCAATGGCTAACAGGTCACGGATATCGCTGGATATGCCAGAAAGCCCGAAGAGACCGCTGTTACGATTCAGGAGCTGACGCACTTGCTCGACCCCGCCACTGAGGTGGTCTGCAAGCTGGAGTGGGATCATCGGGTCCACGTCCCCGCTTCGTGTGCTCATCACCAAGCCCGCTGTCGGTGTTGCACCCATCGAGGTGTCGGCGGAGCGACCGTTTCGAATGGCGGCAACACTCGAACCGCCTGTTCCCAAATGGCAAGCGACAAGAGAGACGGCATCGGTGGCGAGATCGAGGTATGATGCTGTCTTTGACGTGACGTCTTGATACGAAAGGCCGTGGAAGCCGATCTTTCGCATGGTCGGGTTGAGGAACCATGGGTAAGGCAGCGCGTAGGTCCGCGCTTCCTCAGGCAGATCATGATGAAACGCTGTGTCGAACGCGACATACTGTGGAACATTCGGCATCTCGCGCTGTGCGACTCGAATCACGGCAAGGCTGTTGGGGTTGTGGATCGGGGCAAGCGGGAGACACGCATCCAGCCGCTTGAGCACAGTCGGGGAAATCCAGGCAGAACGATCGAAGTGGAACCCGCCGTGCACAAATCGATGGCCGATTCGATCGATGGTGAATCCGCGATCCCGAACAAGCTCAATCAACGTGTCGGCGGCGATTGTGTGGGAAGGAAGTGCAGCGGGAATCCGACCCGCGCCACCCGGGATTGTGTAGCTGATGTGCCCTTCTTCGACGCCGCACACTGCGACTCTGTGCGCCTTGGCGGAGAAAACCTCGGAGATGCGGAGGGAAGGATCGATTGCGAATAGCTTCATCGACAGCGAAGAACTTCCTGCGTTGAAAGTGGCGATGTTGAGATTCATGGTCAATCGGTCTTGATTCTACCGGCGGTGCTCAATCTGTCGAGCGGTTCGTGCCGCGGGAACCGAAACGAGGCCGATCTGCAGTCCGGGGATTGCGTTCCGGTGACGAGACGGCGATACTCAAATCGAAGCTTCACCACTGGTGGAGGGGACGTGGCCACGGAATCTTCGGAGGAAATGAATTGAGCCAACACATCGCAGCGAACAGCGAATGGGACTTGAGCGCCCGGATCCTACGGAGATCGCTGGAGGGTGGGGGAGCGTTTCTGCTTGCCAAGACGCCCGACGGTCGAACCAACCCGATGACGATCGGATGGGCCCAGATCGGAATCATCTGGGGACGTCCGGTTTGCACGGTGTTCGTCCGCAAGAGCCGCTACACACATGGATGCATCACCGCTGCCAACGAGTTCGCTGTCAGTGTTCCCTCGGATGACGGCTTCCGAAAGGAACTGGCGGTCTGCGGTTCCGTTTCAGGTCGGGATACGGACAAGGTTCGGGATCTGCATCTGAACTTGGTTGATGGCCGCGCGATCGACGTGGCTGTCATCGAGGGATGTGGGCTCCAGATCGAGTGTCGAATCCTTGCGCGCACGCAGATGCTTGCGGACGATCTGTACTCGGACGATGTGCGCAGCAGCTACTATCCGGACGGAGATGAGCATCTGGTCGTCTTCGGAGAGATTGTCTCCATGTATGAGATGACGACGGGTCAAGCAACGAAGAGGGTGCAGGCGGATGAGTAGTCTCCGAGCTGGCGCCTCCGGCGGTCTCTGCGGCTCATCGTCGACGTGTGTGTCCCGCGTTGGCGGAAACACGAGCACGCGGGGAGAGTGGCTTCTCTGTACGCTGCGCGTGGAGGGGATGCGCCTGATCGCGATGCGTGGAAGCGAGCTTGTGTACCGCAACGATCAGCGTGGAATCCGACCGCTTCTAGAGATGCTTGCCTCCGCACCGGAGGGTCGACTACGCGGAGCTTCGTTTGCCGACACAGTGGTCGGGAAGGCGTCGGCTCTGCTGTTGACCCTTGCCGGTGCCTCTTTTGTCGCCACGGACCTACTCTCGGATGCCGCGGCGGAGCTTCTCGTGAAACAAGGTGTGCTGTTCTATGCGCGCGAGCGTGTGGCCCAAATCGCGGGACGTGTCCCGGGGCGGCCGTGCCCGTTTGAGGAGTCTGTGGCATTGATCGAGGAACCGGCCGAGGCGCTCAAGGTTCTTGCAGCCGTGCAAGAGAAGTTTCGGGATCAGGGTTCACAGCACGGGCCGCAGGATTAGCCCGGCCGCGAATCAGAACGTGAATCGCGCCGAGACGATATGCGACCCGGAAACCCCGATCACGCCTTGTTGGAACGGCTGGACGTAGGCATAGTCCACCACAATGCCGCGAATCGGACCCACGCCGACCCCGCCCGAGAAGCGCACACTGTGTGTCTCTCCACCGGCAGACGGCTCACCGCGCACACCTGCGCGGAGAGACAGACTCGGAATCACGTGGATCTCCACCCCTGCACCGAGCGATGGAGCTCGATTCCAGGTCAGCGTGGCTTCGGAGGAGACGGTGAGAAAGCCGTCCCCCCAGGTCGCGGCCGCCGCAAGGCGGTGGGTTGCCGGCACAACGGAGATCGGTTCTTGGCCGGTTCCCTTCCACTGAACCAACGTGTTGGAGATATCGCGGCTATGGAAAGCGAGGGTCCAGACTCCGGTTGACAACCGCCCGCCTAGATCCCATCCAAGCCCGCGTGCCTGTCCTTCGAGCATTCGCTCGCGGTAGAGCTTGATGGTTGTTCCCAAGCGGAGCGATCCGGTCTGCAGGGGCGAACCGACGCCGAATCCCACAAGCAGGATCGAGCTTCTGTAGTCGAAGAAGCCGTTGTCTTCCGTACTCGGGATGTCCTCCACGGACGCGTTGAGCCAACCGACTCCCCAGCCGAGGCGTTCTGGTTCGAGGAAGGCTGCGGATCCTACGAACTGCTGCGAGTAGCCGAGATTGGGACCGAGCGGCTGGCTGTACATCGCAGCGATCTCCAACGGAACGGAGCACAACTGGGCTGGGTTCCAGAACACGGCGGTTGCGTCTTCGACGATGGCGATCGTCGCGCCCCCGAGGGCAAGCGCGCGGGCGCCGATGCCGTCGCGGAACTGTGCTGCCGCGCTCCAGCCGGGTTCGATCTGTGCATGAGCCACGGATGCGAACGCAAGACAAACCAGGGCGATAAGGATCGCCGTCTTCGTTGCGGTCGGACGATTCCGCATGATGGACCTCCTATAAGCCTTCCACGTAGGTTATCCTACAAGAAGGAGGCGGATCTCGAAAAGACCCGCCTCCGATGACTGTCTCGCTAGCGGAGGATGGCGATCTTGTCAACAGCGACAGAGATCCAATTTCCCTCCACCTCGGCCAGCACCTGATAGACATAGATTCCGTTGGCCAAGAACCGTCCGTGCAGATCCTCGGTGTGCCAGGCGATCTCGGCACCCGTGGCGACCTGCTCCCACACGAGAGCGCCGGACAGATCGAACACCTTCACCTGTAGTTGCCCGACCTCGACGGCCATCGGACCCACCAGTTCGAAGTACGCGGTGTGAACATCGCGGATCGGACTCGGAGCGACGGAAACACTTAGGCCCGTGGCGATCTCCATCGGCAAGGCATCGGTTGCGGCCGTTCCATGCGGCGGTACAGTTCGCACCGAGTCGCTTCCGAAGATCTCAAGCCCGTCGTAGGTCTCGCCCTTGAGGTGGCCGACTTCATCTCCGTGGATGAAGCCGCAAAGCTCCGTGACGAAGTGCGCGACCAAGTCGAGCAGTCCATCACCGTTGACGTCTTCGTACCCGACTTGCGGTCGAGGGTTCTTCTTGCCGCGATACGAGAGCGAGGGTTCGTCCCCGCTGTGGCCGAACGTCAGGCTTGCGGGGTCGACTGTGGTTGCATCAAAGTCCGGCGTCGAGAGGATGGCGACCGGGATCTTGCCGTTTTGATCAGGATTGATCGAGTTCGGGAAGCTCCCCGGCTTGATGTCGATCAAGACCTCGTACGGCGGGACCACGTACTCGAGGACAAGCAAAGCCCACTGGGTTGCTAGAAGGGTACTACCCCAGGGGTCCCCTGCCCACCATCCCATTGGATCCTGCGAGTCAACAATCGCCTCGGTGAATTCATCGTACCAATCGTGTCCGTCGATCGTCCTGATTCCCAGCGCGGCAAACCCCTTCATCAGGCAGTACATTGCTTGGTAGTTGGTTGGTTTCCAGCCTGGATCATTTATCGTTATGCCAGCATCGTCCCAGTGTCGTGCGATGTAATTGAGGGCATCTTGAACCCGCAGTTTGGAGGCGTCGTCTCCGACAAAAGCCATCTCGAACAGCAGGTTGCCCGTCTTCAACAGGTTCACCCATGGCCAACCGATTCTGTACATCGAGCCGCCGTCATCCGGGTCTCCATTGACGGGGTCTTGGATCGCGACAACCCAGTTTTCTAGTCCTCCGAAGATCAACACGGGGAGTGTGCACCCGAACTCCTCTGCGTAGCGAAGCCCCAGGACGGCATACCCGGTATTAGACTGGTCGCTGTCGTTACTGGCAGGAGGTGGGTTGTACTTCCATCCGCCGTCACCGTTCTGAGTTGCTGCGAACCAATCAACGCATCCTTGCACAACGTCTTGGTACGTTGATCCTGCGAGGGGTCCGTTTCCGACAATGCGATTGGGATCTTGACTGGCAGCGATCGCCATCATCACGATCCCAGTGCTGTAGGTTTCGTGACCCCCGCCGCTAGCGCAGAAGAAAACGCCGTTCGGATCGGTCTGTACCTGACCGAAGATGTATTCGAGTCCCAGCATCAGTTCGGTGTGGTACACGTACGCCTCATCAAATGGGTCTTCGTCACGCTCGAATGCATAGTCCAGCAGTTTGAGGACACCAAATCCGGTTGGCGCGATTTCGCCCCCCATCGGCCATTCCCCGGTTGTGGGATCCTGCTGATCAGCCATCCATGCTACGCCGTCGTCGATTGCCTGTTGAATCTGCTCTTCGGTCACTTCTCCCATCGCCGGCACCACGAGCAACCCAGCCAGGAGAAGCACAAACAGTCCTCCGATGAACTTGCGGATCATGTCAGCCTCCTTGGTTTCTTTCCCTTGAAGATCCGCTTATGTCTTGGTGACGGTGTTCGGTGAGCTCGATGGACCACCTCCTTCGAGGAACAGCGGCGGAGCATGGAGGTGGCAGCAGACGAATGCAGCGCCCGCGATGAGGGATCAAGGGGCGTGTTGCGTGAACGTGAATCTACCTTGTCTGTCCTCGGCGAACAGCATACCACATCACGTGCTCGCAAGAGAAAAACGGTCATCCCTGTGGAGTAACGCAAACACAAGCACCGAAGAACCATGAAACGGCCATGAGAGGATGACGCCTGGCGTGCGCCCCGGCGTCCTGCCGGGCTACGGGTCGATCGGGTCTTCCGCAAGCAGGGTGCCACGCAACACGGTGACGGCTCGTCCTCGAAGCTGAACGCGATCTTCCGCAAGCTCCACGTCCAGCGAGCCGCCGCGCGGCGAGGCCTGGAACGCCCTCATCGTCTGCTTCCCGAGAACACGCGCCCAGTACGGGGTCAGTGCACAGTGGGCGGATCCGGTCACCGGGTCCTCGTCGATTCCCACGCCGGGGGCAAAGAAGCGGGACACGAAGTCGAATGGCTCGGACCCTTTCGCCGTGACCATCACCCCGCGAGCGCCAAGGGCACGAAGCGCGGCGAAATCAGGGGTGAGAGATCGGACGGTCTTCTCCGACGCTACGGCGATCAGGTAATCGAACCGCGACTTGCCCACATAGACGGCTTCAACATCCAGCGCTTGCAGGAGCCCTTCGGGAGGATCGATCTCTTCGGGGAAGGTGGCGGGAAAATCGAGTTCGATCCACGGCTGCCCCCTGTGGAGGAGTCTCCGTGCCGTGAGGGTTCCGCTCAGGGTGTGGTACACGGCAGGCTTGTCGAGGTCGAGAATGCCTTGCTCCCACAACACGTGAGAGGTGGCAAGCGTGGCGTGGCCGCAAAGCTTGACCTCGGCCTTGGGGGTGAACCATCGCAGGGAGAAGCCGACTTGCTCGGGCTGGACAAACGCTGTCTCCGACAGGTTCATCTCGGCTGCGACCTGTTGCATCCATTGCGTGGATCGCTTCCTGGCTTGCTCATCGAGCAGACACACGGCCGCTGGGTTGCCCGCAAATGGGCGATCCGTAAACGCGTCGACCTGGAAAAGCTCTATCGTCATCGCAGCCTCCCCTTTTCCGAAAACTGGACTCTCGCCAATGAGAAGAGTGTAGCTGGTCCGCTGTCCGCGAGGCACAACGTGAGTGTGCTCGTCCCGGAATGCCAATCGCTTCGAAGAAGTCGGGACGAACGGCGATGGTGCCTACGGCCGAAGAGACGAAGAGGTCACGTGCCGGCCTGTGTGCCTTCTGTGACTGCCTACTCGATGTCACTCCTTTCGCGCGGAGGACCGGGCAGCGACTTGATGGAGAAAGAGGCGACGGTGGGTTCGACGAGCTGGTTGTAGTCCTCGTAGGCAAGGCGGACGACTTCTGCGTGACTCCCTGCGCTGAACGCAATCTCCACGTCTTCAGCCAGGGCAGACGAAACGTAGACCGGCATGTTCCACAGGTTCCCGAACGGTGGCATCGCTCCCAGATCGCAGTTGGGAAAGAGGCCGCGGAACTCCGCTTCCGACGATAGTGCGACTTCGGATGCACCGGCGGCCTCCCGCAGGCGATCGAGATCGACCCGATGAGAAGCGGGAACAACTGCCATCGCCATTTGGCCATCGAGCTTGACCATCACGGTCTTGGCAAGCTCCTTGCCGGGGATGTGGGCAAACGCCGCCACTTCCTGGGCGCTGTACGCCGGAGAGTGTTGGATGACCACATACCGGGTTGCTTGTTCATCGAGAAACGCCTTCAGCTTCTGGACCGGCATATCAACCTCCTTTGTTGCCTCTTGCGGCCCTCGCAGGGGTCGTGCCGAGAGATCGTCGGCGTGCCTTCTCACTTCCGTGAGTATAGGCAGCCGTGTTGCGGCGGAGAAACGATGACGCTGCAGATCATGATTTGCCGAAACCTGCGGATATCCGCTAGGTTCCGTGTAGGAAAAGGAGGAAGAGTGATGCGGATGCGGCTTGGTGCAGTGATCCTCTTGGTTGGAGGGTTGCTGATTGCGCTTTCAGGATGTGTTCTGTTGGATTGGATCGATACGATCCTCAATCCGCCTGTTGATGGGGCGAACCCGACGGTGGTCCTGCAGATGGAGATCGCGGACGTGGCGTATCAGCTTGGCTACAACCCCAATCTACGTGCTCCATTGGACGTGCAGTTTGACGCCTCGGAGTCTCTGGATGCCCATGGACATCCGGTGTTGGGCTCGCAGAGTGAGCCCACCGACTTTCTCTGGGATTTCGGGGACGGATCACCGGTTGTTGGACCCGAAGACGATCTCGTGCGCCAGCTCCACCGATTCATAGATCCGGGCGTGTATACCGTGACCGTCACGGCAACTTCGTCTTCCAGCGGGCAGACGGATTCAGAGAGTGTGACGGTGACGGTCGGGGAGCCATGGTTGGATATCATTCGAGAGGACACGGATCCGCAGGTGTCGGGCCAGGTCCTGGTGACCGTTTACTTCAGCAACGAGAGTGAGCGCCCCCTCTATGCAGTCGGTGTTTGGCTCTACGATGATGATGGATCGATCGACGGTGCGGTGAGGGACTACGTGGCTCTGGGGTTACCCCCACTGGCACCGATGGAAGATGACAGTATCCAGCTACTCATCGATCCCCCGAACGGGTTCGTGTGGGCGCGTTCGATGTGGTGCGATCCGATTCCACCTGCACCCTAGGTTTCCGAAGTCGACTTGGAGGGGTTCCCAAGCCGATGCATGATCCGAACATAGGTGCCGGACCGCAGTCATGCGGTCCGGCTTCATTTCAGCGAGCGCCGATCAACCCTGCTCTCTTCAGGCAGACGGGTGAGGATTGCCCGGATATGCCGTGAGTTTGCATGAACAGATGTCGCTTGCCCATTTTGCTGGGGACTGCCACGATGTGGAGATTGTTGCCGGACAGAGGCGTGTCGTCGGTAGGTGCGGATGCCGCGGCGAGCGATGGTGTGGGAACGGCATGCAGGAGGAGTTGATATGAGACTGACGACGATCTTCGGCGGAGCGCGGAAACAGGGAAACACGGCGACGCTTCTCGGTTGGGTCGAGCAGCAGGTAAGAGAGGGCGGAAACGTCGTTTCGCGGATCAATCTCGATGGGATGAAGCTCCAGGGGTGCCGGGGGTGCTACGCGTGCATGCAGCACGAGGATCGCCCAGGCTGTATCCAGCAGGACGACGCGTATGCGGTGTACCAGGCGATGATCGCTGCCGATGCGCTACTTCTGGCCACGCCCCTCTATATGTGGGAGGTTGTCGGACCGATGAAGACGATGATGGATCGCTGCCTCGCCTTGGCAACCGGATACGCCAGTGCGGCGCCACACCGGTCTCTGGTGGAAGGAACGCGGTCCGCATTGCTGGTGAGCTGTGGCGGAGGGATTGACGGCAACGCGGACGCAGTTCAGCTGACGTTCCCACGTTGGGAAGGGTACCTGAAGCTGTCGTCGCAAGGGATCTGGATCTTCCCGAACTGCACGACCCCAGATGAACTCGGAGAAGACGAGAAGATGCGGGCGCACAAGCTTGCGCATCTTCTGGGTGCGGGATCGTGAGGGTCGGAAGAGATCGCTGCAAGCCACCGGCACAGCGATGATCCTCACGGTCGAGCGGCCGTAGCGGAACTTCCTTGACAGCAGCGGAGTGTCATAGTACACTAGTGCACCATGACAGAGGAGAAGCACTGGGAACTCGACATGAACGCTGGGCCGATCTTCGTCCAGATCGGGGACAACGTGCGGCAGATGCTCGCAAGGGGCGATCTCAAACAGGGAGACAAGCTCCCGTCCGCCCGTGAACTCGCCGCGATGCTGGGCGTCAATCCGAACACGGTGGTCCATGCCTATGGGGAGCTGGAGAGAATGGAAGTGATCGAGACAAAGCGAGGACGTGGAACGTTTGTGCGGACGGATGCGCCGGTTACCCAGATGCGAAGAGAACTTCTGCGGAACGCGGCCTGTGGATTCGCGGAGGAGGTCCGCCGCCTAGGTGTGGATCCCCGCGAAGCGCTTGGGGTGCTGGAGGAGGTTTGGGATGTTGGCCAGCCTGACTAACGTAACCAAGAGATACGTACGGACGGAGGGGCTTCGCGACATCACACTGGAGTTTCCCGCCGGCGAGGTGGTTGGGGTGCTGGGGCTGAACGGAAGTGGGAAGTCAACTCTGCTGAAGGTTCTTGCGGGGTTGCTGTTCCCATCGGAGGGAACGGCCACCGTATTCGGAGGTGCTCCAAGGCGAAACCGAGCACGCGTTGTCTATTTGGGTGAGACGGATGCGCTGTGGACGTGGATGACGCCGCAGGATGCGCTGCGGTTCATGACGGGCCTGTACGCCGACTTCGACGCAGCCCGCTTTCAGGAGCTTCTTGACAATCTTGAGGTTCCCCAACGCAAAACCAAAGCGATGTCCAAGGGAGAACGGGGGAGGCTGCGTTTGGCGATGGCGCTTGCAAGAGATGCGCGGCTGTACTTGCTCGACGAGCCGCTTGCGGGGATCGATCTGCTGTCGCGAGAGAAGATCCTGACCTCCATCGTCAAGGAGTGGCATACCGACGAGACCATCCTTCTCTCCACCCACGAGGTCGCAGAAGCCGAAGCATTGTTTGAGCGGGTGGTCTTCCTCCGGCAGGGGTATCTAGCGCTGGACAAACGGGCGGAGGAACTGCGAAGCGAGGGGCGAAGCGTGGTCGATACGTTCCGAGAGGTGTTGTCATGAGTTCGCTTTCCCGGTTTCGAACCTTGCTTTGGCTGGAGGCGAGAAGGTCATGGGTGTGGGCTGTTGGGCTCATCGGGTCCCTCCTCTTTTGGGCGTGGGGGATGAATCAGGTTAGGTTCGTCGATCCGGGCGAGCAGCTTGGCGTCCGTGCGGTGATCTTACTGGTGGCGTGCGGCATCGGAGCGATGATCCTGTGCTTGATGATTGGACGGATCCGTTCGGAAACGCGTCACGGGCAGTATCAGGTCTTGCTGCTCACGCCTCCGAGCGGGTATCTGCACACCCTGGCCCGGTTCAGTTTTGCCGGCGTTGTGGCGATTGTTTACTACATCATCATCGGCGGACTTGCCTGGTGGGCGATCGCGCAAGCGGGATTGAGGCTGGATGCGGGCAGCGCCGCGCAGTTGATGCTCGTTTGTCCGTTGTATGGCGTCGTGTTGGGCATCCTGCCGGCGCTGGCGTGGACGTTGCTGCTGATGGTGTTTATCAGCTCGTATCGGATCTCCGGGCCGGGTTGGGTGCCTGGGACGGTGATGATTCTGGCAACGCCGTTCCTGGTGAGCTGGATTGCAGAAGGGATCTGGAGGATCTCCTACCGGCTCCCGAGTTGGCGGTTGTTCGCGGGGTTGAGGGCGGCGATCGACACGGCGGCATGGGAAGCGGAGCTCGAAGGGTTCGAAGGTGTGTTCGCGCTGCCTCAGGAGCCGTTGTGGGTGATGCTTGCCCTCTCGATCGTGGTTCTGGTCGTTGCCGGGCGGATTTGGCAGGAGGTGGAGGCATGACGCAGGTGTTTCTGGTTGTCGTGAGGATCCTGTTGATGGCGCTTGTCGGATGGTGGGCGTACAGGCTGTGGTTGGGTACGTCGAGCTGGACGACACGTGCGGTGTCGACGTTGTTCTGCGTCGTGCTTGCGTGGCAAATCACGGGAGGGACTCTGTAGGCGTGGCCGGATCTAGGGGAGGGATGATGAGGAAAACACACATGAGATGCGCTGGATTCATCTTCTGCGCGTTGCTTGTCGGAACGATGGTGCTCGTCGCTGGATGTGACGAGTATGGCGGGAATGCGTTCCGTGTGGAACGCGGTGAGGAAACGGTCGTTGACCCGGTTGCGCCGCTTCTGTTGCAGGTGAAGACGAGCAACGGCCATGTCAACATTGTCGGGGACAAAGAAGCGACACAGATCACCGTTGCCGTAACGCTTCGCGCTAACGGAGACAGCGAGGAGGAAGCCGAGGATCGCCTGGAGCGGATCGTCTACGAAGTGAGACGCGAGAGCGATCGGATCCACGTGTTGTACGATGCTAATGCCCAGGACGATGACGTACGGCGGCATGCATCGGTCGGTTTCGACATCACCGTTCCGTCTTCGTGCCATGTGATTGCTGATACGAGCAACGGCGCGATCGGTTTGGAGTCGATCACCGGAACGGCGGATTTGGAAACGAGCAACGGTGCGATCGATGTCTATGATGTTGTCGGCGACCTGTTGCTGGATACATCGAACGGAAGGATCGATGTGTCTCGTGTGGAAGGAGACATCCAGGCCGACACATCCAACGGCGAGGTGTGGATCCACCGCACTGTGGGGCACGTCCTTGCGGAGACGAGCAACGGCTCCGTTCGCTTTGAAGGAACGCTCGTGGGTGCCGGAAACCGCCTTCGTACTGGGAACGGAAGCGTGACAATGGCGGTCCCGGCAGAGGCATCTATCGCCATCGAAGCCACCACCAGCCTCGGATCGATCTCCAGCCGGCTGCCGCTGGCGGGAGACACCGAGGGGCGAGAGTGGAGCGCCACCCTGAACGCACCGGCGGATGTTGACGTCAGCATTCGGACGACCAACGGCTCGATCCGCATCGAGGAGATGTAGGCGTACGAAGAGCGATGGAACGGACGTCCCGGGATGCTTGATCGTCTTGAGGACGGAAGGCGGCGACGCATCTAGGTGCGCCGCCGCCTTCGCCGTCAGCTGGCTGCAAGCCGGAGGAGACATCGGTGCGGATGATCTAGACGAAGGCCGCGAAACCTCGTATGGTGGCACAGGAGACAACGGACCGTCGTTGGGATGGTCGGGCCGATCCGGAGGAGCCGACATGACGAGAGCCGAACGCGATGCCGAGCGGAGGGTGGAGTGGTTCGAGCGTCCCGGTGCGGAGAACACGGATGCCGTGATCCGCTGTGTATCTCGACGCCTCTCCGAGGGCGACTTGCACCATGTCGTTGTCGCTTCGGGTACAGGAGAAACCGCGGCCCAGCTGATGGAGTATGTCGATGACCTGGATGCGCAGATTGTCTGCGTCACCCATCACGCGGGGTTTTCGGAGGATGACGAAGTCGAATTGGAGCGTGATTACGTTTCACGGCTGCGGAAGGGCGGTGCGTCGATCCTGACGACATCCCACGCGTTGAGCGGTGTTGGCCGCTCAATTAGTGCGAAGTTCGGTGGGGTCACGCCGGTTGAGATGATTGCGGCGGTTCTTCGCCTTTTCGGGCAAGGGACCAAAGTCTGCGTCGAGATCGCCGTCATGGCGGCCGACAGCGGGCTTGTACCCACGGATCAAGACATCCTCTGTGTAGGGGGAACGGGACGCGGAGCGGACACGGCGATCGTACTTCGCGCCGCGCACATGAACCGCTTCTTCGAACTTCGCATCCGAGAGGAACTCTGCCGTCCGGTGCGTGATGGAGGCGGGTCTTCGTAGGTGGGACAATGCTGCGGGGCGGCCGTGGGTTGTTCTCCCGCAGAGAGGATCGGTCAGGAAGGAAACCCAATCTGGCGAAGTGCCTCTAGGTAGCGCGGATCCTTGCCATCACGGAACGGATCGAGAAGCGGTTCGATCGCAAGTTCGATCAGCCAAGGACAGCGCTGCTCGATTGCCCGTTGAAGATCCTCGAAACCCTGGTCGGAATCGCCTTTGGCGAACGCGATCAATGCTGTTACGGCCAATCGGTCGCGAGTGTCTCCCGTAAACCGCTCCACAGCAGTACGGTGTGATTCTCCTTCGGCGACCTGTCCCGCGAGCAAGCAGGCGATGGCGCGACGGCCGGCGATCCACAGGGCAAGACCCGAATCCGTTCGACCGACTGCCTTGGCCGCTGCGGTAAGCGCATGCGACGCCTCCCTGAACTGGCGCAAGCATGTGTGCGCAATGCCTTTTTCGAGCTTCACCCAGGCGATCTCTTTGGGTTTGGCATGCGAGGGGCTCTTCAGATCCAGGAGTTCGGTGAACCTTCGGCGAAGCCTTAGCAACCGTGCGACAAGAACTGGTGTGGCATTAGGTAGGAGTCGGTCGATCCATTGGTCGGCCTGCACCGTCTGTCCGAGAACCGTCAACGTAAGCGCTGCGGCGGCGACGGCTTTCAGATCCTTGGGATCGGTCTCGATGGCTTGCTCGGCTTCTGCGAGTGCTTCCGTCCACTTGAAGTTCTGCAGCTTCAGCTTGGCAAACTGCGCACGAATACCCTGGAAGGTTGGATCGATGTCCAATGCCTGCTTGTACTGCACTTCGGCTTCTTCCACACGACCGGCTTTTCGCAGCAAATCGGCTCTTGCGGCGAGGATCACCGGGGAGCGTGGGCTTGTTTCTACGGCGAGTTGGCTCTCGGCGAGAGCCTCGCCTGTTCGTCCGATCTCGGAGAGCAAGAGGCTGTACCAGTGGTGAGCGCTGGCGTAGCTCGGATTGAGCAAGATGGCGTGCTGGTAGATCGTCTCGGCTTTGTCCGGATCTCGATCGAGATATTGGGTCACCAGACCGAGAGCGGCATGCGCTTCGGCAAGATGAGGGTTGAGTTCCAATGCCTTCTCCGCGGCACGGCGCGCCTTTGCGTAGGCTTCGGCGGCCTTCATGTATCCGCGATCGGCAAGAATCGCATAGGTATCGGACATTCCTGCGAATGCTGGGGCGAATGTTGGGTCGATGTGGGCTGCCTTGCGAAACATCTCGAGCGCGCGCACAAGCCCCGCCTTGCTTCGCTTGTCCCAGTAGTGTCTTCCTTTAAGGTATGCGGTGCAGGCCGGCGCAGCGCATGTGGATGGCTCTTCCTTCTGAGGGATCAGTTGCAGTTGCAGCGTATGTGCGACACACTCAGCGATCTCGGACTGAACAGCGAATACATCTTGGACGTTCCGGTCGAAGCGGTCTGACCAAAGATGCGTCTCCGAAGCGACATCCACCAACTGAACATGAATGCGGAACCGCTCTTCAGCGCGGCGCACACTTCCTTCAAGGACGGTCCCGACCCCGAGCTCGCGTCCGATCTGCGCGATCGTTCGCGGGCGCGTCTTGTAGGTCATAACGGATGTCTGCGAGATGACATGCATTCCCTGCACCTTCGACAGAGCGTAAATCAGTTCCTCGGTCATGCCGTCGGTGAAGTAGGTGTTCTCCGGATCGTTGCCGATGCACGTAAGCGGGAGCACGGCGACGCGTGATCGATTTGGGGCGATGCGCGGTGATGTGCCGGAAGTGGCGTGAGCTGCTGCTGGGTCTTCCCACGGGAGAACGACTCGGAGCACCTCGATGGATTGCCGCAGGTTCTTCAGGTCGTGATAGCCAAGGCTGATGAGAGGGGCCTCGATCTTGTTCCAGACCTGATCACGGATGGCTGTTGTAAGCACAATTCCACCCGGCGAAGCTAGGGCTTCGACTCTTGACGTGATGTTGACGCCGTCGCCGAAGATGTCTCCTCCGCGGTGGACGACATCACCCACATGAAGCCCGACGCGGACATCGACTCGTCTCTTGTCAGGCGAAGCGAGATTACGCTCGTGTAGCGCCGTCTGAATATCGATCGCGCAACGAGCTGCCTCTAGAGCGCTACGAAACTCGACAAGGAATCCGTCCCCGGTGCCTTTGACGAGTTGCCCGTTGTAACGAAGCAGAATCGCCTTGAGCAAATGATTGTGCTCTTCGAGCAACTCCAGTGCGAGCGGTTCGTTCGCTTGAACTTTCGCCGTGTAGTCGACGATATCGGTTAGCATCAAGGCGCTTAGCCTGCGCTCATCCATGGTGATCCTCCCGGTTGCAGGGCTCGGTTATGAAATGCGCCAAGACAATTGTAGTCAGCACTCGCAACGCAGCCAAGCGAGCAACCTCGATGCTTCAGGGTCGTCGGCGTATCGGTTGACGTTCTCGGGAACTCTTCGCGTGATGCGGACGGGAGCATGTGTGCGCATCACGGCAACGTTCTTGCAGGGGGGCTAGTCGGTGATCCCGTCCGCAAGCTCGTGGTCGACGAAATGGCTGATCACCGTTCGGATGGCGACGATACTCGCCAGAACGGCGATCTCCTCGAGTTGGGGATGGCGAATGGTCTGGATAATGTCGGCGGCGATGAGGAACTCCAGCCCCAGCAGTAGATAGGAGCCCAGTTGATGGCGGATCGACTCGCGAGCGGAGCAAGCTCCTGCTTCGCAGGTCCGGCGGAGTTCAGAGCGAAGAACGCGCCATCCGGAAGCGACACATCCCCAAGAGATAATCAGGACGCCAAACGCACCGATTGCCCAAGACAGATAGTCGAGAATGAACACGGCTCTCATCTCCTATCGCCGATCATAATCAACGGCAGACAGATTGTGAATCGCGGTGCGACGCGAGGGGAAGACGCTTGTGTGGCGAAGCGAAGGCTTTGCCGCTGGCAGACTCGATCCTAAGGCTGTGGGGATGCGGATGCAGATACGATCGGTTCCGCGAAGTAGTCATTGCGCCACACATCGATGGTGCCATCATCGGAAACGAATGTCATCCCAAGGATCTCGCCTTCACGCGCATAAAGCGCACCGCTGCTGAACGGGCCGTCGATCTCGTAGACCTCGACGTCCAGTGCAAGATCCCCGGACGTGATTGCCGCGGTGGCTCTATCGGAGACCGACATCTGCGGCAGAATGCCTTCTTCGCTGCCTTGCGCTGTGCCCGGAGGGCCCCCGAACAGCAACACGTCGAAGCTGCCACCCGGCAGGCCTTTTGCCGCGAGGATCGCCGGGAGTAGCGCATAGCTGGAAAAGGTGCCGATGATGATCGTTGTATCAAGCGAGACGGGCTGCGAGGTGACCTCTTCATTGGCGATTAACTCTACCACTCCATCGGAGAACACGGCCTCGACGACTATGTCCTGCCCCAGTGGAGCGTAGGTCGCCAAGCGGTAGGACCGTGGGCGTCCATCGCGGCCGATGACAAGCTCCTGTTCGAACGAGATCCGCACGGTGACCAACACAACCTTGAAGAAGAATTCTCCGGTGGTCGTCAGGTGGACGGCATCTCCCTCGATGCGGATCACATATCGCTCTTGGCCGAACGGTTTGCCGTCGCTGGCCATCCTCAACAGCCCGGATGATGGCGCCCAAACGGCTTGCTCCGGCCGATCGAGGGTCGAATCGAGCTGCTGTCCCTGCACCGGAAACACGGATAGAGGATAGGGCAGCACCTGCGGCTCGATGACGATCTGCGGAACGATCGCGACATCCGGTGAAGGCATTGAAGGTGTCGAAGGTGAAGTCGAAGCCAACCAGCTTTCCGGGATCTCCTGTTGCTCTGCGGTTCCTGCATCCAGCGAAGGCGAGTCGGGCATTGTCAACACGAACACAACGATCGCAATGGTGATGAGAACAAGAACAGCACCCACGCAAGAGGCGACGATGATGAGGAGCTTCTTCCGCTTTCTTCGCACCGCTGCCTCCTTGCTGCTCGTTTCAGTGTACACGCGGATGTGAGCAATGAAGAGAGGAGACGTGACGGATCGATGAGATTCCGTGCTCGAATCGCGTATCCTGTGGGCTCGGACGATCGATGCGGAGGGTGAACTTGACGGAAGTTGTGCGCGGCGGTGCAGCGGGCTTAAAGAGAGAGATCGGGCTGGCGCGGAAGATCCATGTTGTGGGCACATCCGGATCGGGCAAGACGGCTTTCGCTTCGCGACTTGCCGGACGGCTGAATATCGCTCACGCGGAACTGGACAGCCTCTTCTGGGGACCGAACTGGTCAGGAACGCCTGACAACGAGTTTCGTCGGAAGGTGGGGGCGGTGGTCCAAGGGCCGGAATGGGTGATCGACGGCAACTACACCCGAGTCCGTGATCTGATCTGGCCGCGCGCCGAGGTGGTGATCTGGCTCGACTATCGGTTGTGCGTGATTCTGTTTCGAGTCACTCGGCGGACACTGTGGCGAATCTTCACACGCGAGATGCTTTGGCATGGCAACCGTGAATCGGTGAGAGCGTCGCTGCTGTCGAAGGAGTCGATCATCCTGTGGAGCCTCAGGACCTATCGGCGGCGGAAGCGGGAGTACGCCGGATTGGCTCAACAAGCCGGAAACGATCATCTACGCGTGCTCCGCCTCCGGACGGTGCGGCAAGCGAGGGAGCTGCTGGAGAACCCAACACGCTATTTGGGGGCGGTGGAGCCATGAAGCCATCTTGTGAACGTAGATCGGGTGTCGGGTTTGTGCTCCTTGCCGCGGGGTGTTGGTCGATTCTCGGATGGGTCGGAAAACTTGGATTCTCATCCGGAGTGGGACCTCAGACACTGGTTTTCTCACGAGTGTTGGTTGCCGTCCTGCTTCTTGGGAGTGGGATGCTCTTGCTGTGTCCGCAGCAGCTTCGCTTCCGTGCTGTCGACCTCAAGATGATCGTTCCGATCGGCGCCGTGGTGGCGATCAACTACAGCACGTACTACCAATCTGTGTTGCATCTGGGTGTCGCGGTATCGATTGCCGTGTTCTATGTGTTTCCAGCGATGACGGCCGTTGCTGCCTGGCTGTTTCTCGGCGAGCGAGTCGGCAAGAAAACAGTGGTAGCACTCATGGTTGCAGTGGGTGGCTGCGTGTTTGTGTCGGGGTTGGTGGGGGTGGATGTACAGATCTCGGCGATCGGCGTTTTGTTCGCTCTCGTGTCCGCGGCCAGCTACGCTGGCTATGCCGTGCTGGTCCGTCGCGTTGTGCAAGAGCACACACCAAGCTGGGTGCTGTTCTACTCGCTGGTGTTCGCGCTTCCCGGCCTGGCGATTGCCACCGCCGTTGTCGGAGAGCCACTGTTGCCCCGATTGGGAGAGGGCTGGTTGTACGTCGTCATTCTTGCGGTGATCCCAACTCTTGCCGGATATGGACTGTACGCGCATGGATTGCAGCGGCTTCCTGCGGCGAGAGCAGCGATCCTTGCCACGACCGAGCCGGTCCTCGCTACGGTATGGGCGGTTGTGTTCCTAGCGGAGCGGCCTTCCGGATGGCAAGTCGTGGGGTTTGCACTGATCCTTGCCTCGGCCTGGCTTGCGTCACGTGAGAAGCGACGCGAACCCGGTCGGGTGTAGACTGACAGGAGTCGATCTGGCGGGGGCAAATCGTCGGGAGTGAGAAGACCGCGTCCCTAGGTTGCGTGAAAGGCCAAGCCTGGGCAACTCGGAACGATGAGCAGAAGTGGGAGGGATGAGCGATGAGCAACCGTGCCAACCAATGGATTCTGAACGTCGTCAAGGGGATGGATCAGGAAACCAGCGAAGAGACCTGCGCCCGAGTCCTTGAGCAGTGTGGACGAAGCTGCCTTCCGAAAGGCATCCGTGAGGTTGCCGCCAAGGCAAGAGAGGAATGCGCTACGCCGAAGCAGGCGATCGAGCGTCTGGCGGCGAAGCTGGACGTAGCCCGGATCGAAGACGATGCTGTTTATGTGGATTATCCCCGCTGCTACTGCGAGCATCTCAAGGGGGTTTCGCCCGAGGACGTTCCGGACGTCTTCTGTGCCTGCTCGATCGGGTGGGTCAAGGAGCTGTTTGGGATCGCCGCAGGACCAGAATGCGCCGTCGATGTTGTCTTGGAGCAGTCTGTGATGCGCGGTGACGATCGGTGCCGGTTCCGGGTGACGATCAGGTAGCTAGGCCGACGCAACCCGTCCTCGAATTCAGTCGGCATGGACTGAGGAAACGAGGGCCGGCAGGTCTGTGACTCGAGCAAGGTGGAAATCCGCTGACGCCATTTCTTCCGGGGTTCCGTAGCCGTACGAAGCGGCAACAACGGTGCAGCCGGTGTCTCGGCCGGCCTCCAGGTCGTGATAGCGATCGCCGATCATCCATGCGCTCCGATGCGGGAGACTCCGCCGCAGTTCGTTGATCATGTCTGCCTTGGTGCGGGCGTTGTCCTCGAGTGTCTGAATCGCATCGAACAACTCCGCAAGGTGGAAGCGGCGGAGAACGGCTCCCGCATACAAGCGATCGCCGTTGGTGCAGATGGCAAGCAGATGTCCTTGTTGCTTGAGCGCTTGCAGGGTTTCGAGTGCGCCGGGAAACAAGCTCCCGTTTCGATCGATCGACTCTCGTTCGTGACGGGCAACGGCTTGTGCCAGCTCGGCGCGATCCCGCGAGAGGCCTTGGCGGGCAAGCCAGTGCAGGAAAGCATCAAACGGCTCTCCGATCAACGACAGAATGCGGGCGTCTTCGGGAGCTTCACAACCGTATGTGCGGTAGACGGCACGCATTGTGGGCAGGAAGGAACTCTCCGTTTGGTACAGGGTTCCATCCAGGTCGAAGATCAACAGGAGCGGCAAACGGGCTTCCATGGGATCACTCATCTTGTGGTATAGGCTCGGGATGCAGGGAGTCTGCGAGGTCGGATGACGCGTACGTGTTTGCCATCAGGGCTCAGCGTTCTCATAACCGTCCCGGCATCGATGATGATAGCGGGGCTCTGCCCGGCTCTCCAGGGGGGCAGCCAGGCGGGATCGGCAAATGGGTGCAGCGGGATGCCCCCGCGGACACCCCGCTGTGCAGGTAAGGCTGACGAAACAGCTTCTCGTGCTCATGGTGGTCACCAGATGCACGTGATCGCATAGGGATTGTGCTTGCGCATCGTCTCGGCTTCGTCTCTCGATCTGGGCGTAGGCAAGCGGATTCGAGGAAGGTGAGTGCGAGATGTTGGCGAGTCAGAACGTTCGCGGGACGGTTGCGACATTGGTAATGCAATCGGATGGGACGCGAGTCTCGTGTTGCGGCTGAAGCAGATTCGGACGCAAAGGGATTGCCGCACTTCCTTGCAACACGGAACCACAAGAAGCCGCCGCAAAGGCCTGTCTGGAAGGGGAAACAGGGACATGGCTATCCCGAGACTTGGCTGGCGGTGGTATTGCATCACCACAGGCAAGCACCTTTTGCCGCACAGCCTAGAGACACGTCCGATATAAGCAACGCAACGATCAGGGTAGTGACGAGACTCTATGAAGTGACTAGACTGGTGATGCTTAAGTAGCATGCCGCTAAGGGCAAACTGTCTGGAAGGGCAGGACGCAAAGCCATGGGCCTCCACAGCGAAGACAGCCAGCTGCCGGCATGAGAAAACTGGGAGTGGAGTCCATAGTGCGTGGTGGCTGGTACCGGAGATCTGTAGGTTGCGAGGCCTACAGCTCCGTTTTTTTGTTGAATGCGCTTCGAACGCCTCTCATCACTCCCGCCTCAGGAAGAAAGCGACTGCAGGTAAGAAATATTCTGGCGTGGGGATAGGGCAAGGAGGCGTGGGATGAATCAAGGCGGTGTGCTGGGATGCAGGAAACCTGCAGGGCGATGGGGGGTTGCGCTGCTGGTCATGGTTGGTGTTGCTGTGGTGTTCGCTGGGAGTGCGGACGGGAGCTGTGGCTTCAGTATCACCATCAATCCAGGAAATGGAGCGGGCGTCTATATCCAGCGGGTGGACACGGGAGCTATGGTGGTGAACGGGATCCCCGATCCACTCAATTTCGACGTGCCATGCGGCCTGGTGTACAAGATCTGGCTCATGAAGGACGGGCACACATTTGAAGTGAAAAGCGTCCCATCAAACCCAGCTGGGTGGACGGGAGTGGGTACCGATGTCGCGCAAGGGTTAGTAACACCTAGCGGCACAACTGCAGTTCACTTCTATGGGAACAGAATTCTGCAGAACAGCCCTCCAATTGCTCAGTTCACTGGGGGGACGATCTGCCGCGGAGATTCCTTCGTTTTGGATAACGCGACTGGCACGGATGCAAACAACGATCCGCTGGAGTACCGATGGGATGTGTACAATGACGGAACATATGAGGTCGACTGGACGCCCATCACTTCGCCTTCCGACATCCCAACATATACTACAGAGCCGCTCGATCCGGATGGACCCTACCCCGTTTTCGTCTCCGTGAAGCGGAGGTCCGGGACCTCAATCCGTACACAAGCCCTCAAACGCCGTTATCCGTATCCTCACATATTGCAACAATCGAAGTTGAGGAGTGCTGCGATGTGGTAGTTGAGATCACGCCGTTGTCGGGTGAGCTGAACTGCAGCAACACTCCTATTCCGCATCAGATCGAGTTGACGGCGACGGTGACGGACGGGAAGTCTCCGTTCACGTACGAGTGGTACAAGGATGGCGGAGCGACGCCGGTGGCGACGAGCGTGGGAGTGATTGGGAGGACGGACACGTACACGGCGACGGAAGCCGGGAGCTACACGGTTGAGATCACCGACGCGAACGGATGTTGGGACGTATCGGACGAACCGGCGGAGATCACGGAGATTGACGATCCGGTAGTTGAAATTGTATCTGAAATCTACGACCACTGTGCTGGCAAGGTTAGCTCTACGGCCTCTGCATCTCTGGGCAAGCAACCGTATTCATACGCCTGGGATGTGGATGGCGATGGTTACGATGACGACTTCGACAGCATCCTGATTATCGGCCCAGATGAACACGGAACCTCCGGTTGGGTGAGTGTCAGGGTGGTCGATGCGAATGGGTGTGTTGCGGTAGATGACGAAGACTACGACATCAACGAGAAGGTCGAAGCGAGCATTGCGCTTGAGGTCCTCGATCATTGCACGGGCAGTGTCGAGTTCCTTGCATCGGCCACGGGCGGCACCGGACCTGGCACATACACTTTTGTGTTCAGCAACCTGCCGGCCGGGGTTGTCGATCATGGCGACGGAACGGCTTCCGGTACGGTGGTGCCGGGAACGTACTCGGGCATCTATGTGACGGCAACGGACGAAAACTTGTGTTGGGATGTCTCGGATGAGATCGGATTCACTCGTGAGGACTACGTCCCGATTCTGCAGATCGAGAAGGTTGTGCTGCCGCCGTTCGACGAGGAACTCGTCCTGTTTGGCGACACGATCGAGTACGAGATCATCGTGCGGAACGCAGGCAACGTACCCCTCACCGATGTCCACGTCGTTGATGTCAAGCTGGGCATGAGCGAGATCATTCCTCTTCTCAACGTGGGTGAAGCGGTATCGCTCTTCGGCAGCTACGACGCCGGAGCGCAGGCACTCGTTGGGGAGATCTGTAACGTCGCAATGGCCACGGCAATTGATGTGTGCGATCAGCCGGTCGGGCCTGTAAGCGCACGTGCCTGCACGGCCGCGAACCACCCGCCGGTTGCCTACGATCAGGAGTTGGAGACCTGTCGGGTGGGCTCGGAGCAGAACCCGCTGGGCGAATGGCTGGCCTTTACGATCACGGGAACCGATCCCGACATCGATCCGACGATGGATCCCACGCATCCGAGGTTCCACTCGTTGACGTTCCCGGCGGATGGACTGACCGCGCTGCACGGCTCGGTTAGCGGCAACCTTGGGGATGTCCACTACACCTCGGACGGAACCGCGTACGTGAACCTGACGTACGTGTCACCGATCGATTTCGTGGGTGAGGACATCATCACCTATGTGGTCGAAGATCCGTACGGCGAACGGGACGTGGGCACGATCACCATCCGGGTCGCCGAATGCGATCCTGTCGGTGGCGGTGGATCCGACAAGGGGATCATCATCAATGAGGTTGCCTGGACCGGTACCGGGGCAAGCGGCGAGGACGAGTGGATCGAGCTGTACAACACGAAGCCTGCGGGTGCGGCGGCCGGAGGCATCAGCCTTGAAGGCTGGACGCTGGCTTGGTGCGAGCGCCGCTCGAGCCTGTCGGAGCTTGTCGGCGGAACGGTGGCAAGCCATCGGATCTGGCTGAGAACGCTCACGCTTGATGAACTCCTCGCCGACTGCGCTCGTCGAGAGGTTGAGTTGCAGCAGGTGCCGCTCAGGGGTGTTCTGCTCGGACGGGAGTACCTGTTGCTCGAGCGGCAGGAGGACGATACGGTCAGCGACCTCGATGCGGATCAGGTCTACACTCCGATCCCTGGCGTGGATGACCGGCGTCTCGACGATCTGCAGGGCGAAGAGATCTACCTGTTCGATGATAACGACGAGCTTGCAAGCAGCGCCAACACCGACTATCCGGTCGATCTTGCCGGTGAGGTCATTCGCTGGCTGGGTTGGCCGGCGGGCACGCTCGATACGACGGAGTTCGCCAGCATGGAGCTGAACGATCCGATCTTGTTCGATCGGTCACCCGTCGATGAAGACGCGTTCTGGAGTACCAACCACGGCATCTTCATCTACGGTATCGATGCTGCTCACGATCTGCTGACAGCTACCGCGCGGCATATCAACGAGGCGCTCCTCCTCCGGCTGCTGCTGGCCGGGAACGCGCCGGAACCGATCGAAGTCGTAGCAGGAGACGACGCGGTCGTGAATGTCGCGCTCCATCAGACCACGGTGGAGGCGGAGGGGATCCCGCGGCCGATCTTGTTCGCGCAGGATCCTCTTCCTGCGGGGTTTGGCGGCGCGAGCTGCCCGACCTTCTGCATCGCGGTCGAGGAAGTGAACGTTCTGCTGACGCAGATTGAGGAGGAAGTTGCGCCGATCCTGGTGCAGGAAGCGTACAGCGACAACACGTGTCTGGTAACCGTCGACGTTTCACAGTTGGATCCAGGCGACTACCACCTGTTTGTCACCATGGGTGACGGCGTCGTCCATGGGATTCCGATCCGCATCGTGGAGGAGGAGGAAGAAAGAACCGCGCGCGGTGGGCTTACGCCTGCCGTGCGCGGTTGTCATTGGTTTGTGTGCCTTCCGCAGGCAACACGCTTAGGAAGTGTTGCTCAGCTAGAACGGCCCCCACGCAAGATCGCCG